>MDTB01190277.1_pt1 | contig 14846 bp, 14 predicted proteins | sample 811161 | NCBI WGS metagenome assembly MDTB01 (sample SAMN05326650, study PRJNA326480) | marine metagenome | isolation source: seawater | place: Mediterranean Sea | collected 2009
CTCTTCCGGATCACTCATGAAAGCACCGAAAGCATTAAAGTCTTTAATTTCACCTAACCATACCATTCCATTGTCACCCTCACGCAATAAGGACCATTCTCCAATCCATTGACCGGGTTCACCATTCATATCGTCAGTAATTCTTTTTTGTAATTCTTCCCATGAGCAAGTGTAAGTTGCCCGAACCATTGTATTAATCATTAAATATCCCTTCTTATATTAAGTTATTGTCCTAACGTGTAATTGTTAAAAGTTTATTAAAATCAGAGATATATGCAATTTTAGCATCTTTTTTAATCTTAGCCCGACCTGCTAGCAAAATGAATATTAGATAAATTCTTAGCCTTTCACCGCACCGGCTGTCAGACCGCTTATAAGTTGGCGTTGAAAAAACCATATTATCATGAATAAAGGAGCTGTTGCAGAAACTACACTAGAGACTGCCCACATATAATTCCCTCCATGTTCAATAGTACCAAGAAAGGCATTTATTTTTGGTACCATGGTGTAATTTTGTTGATTTAACAGTAAGGCTGTAACAGTAAAATCATTATAAGCTAACATCATACTAAATAAACCTGCTGTTACTACTCCAGGCCACATTATTGGCATGATTATAAATCTAAATGCTTGAAAATATGAGCAGCCATCTATTAATGCACTTTCGTCCAATTCTTTTGGCACTGTTTTGAAAAATGAATAAAGTAGCCATAGAGTGAAAGGTTGGTTAATAGCTACCAGAACAATTACAGTTGTTGGTAATATTCCCCAAATATTTAATTGGAAAAAGGGAAATAAATAACCAGATACTAAAGTTATATGAGGCATTGCTCTAAAAATTAAAGCTGCAATCAAAATATAAAATGTATATTTAAATGTTGATCTGGATAATGCATAGGCCCCCAGCGTTCCAAGAAATAAGGAGATAGTAACAACTGATACTGTAATTATAATTGTGTTGAGAGTTGCTCTCCAAAATTCCCCTTCAATCCAAGACTCAAGGTAAGCTTTAATTGTTGTAGTGGCACCTGTTTCTAATAAGGTATTGAAACCATTTAATGCATAAGTCCATTCTGCTCTAGAAAAGAAATCAGCTTTAACCTTAAAAGAACCCCAAAGAGTCCACATAAATGGAAAAACAGATATAATCAGCCAAAAAGATATAAAGATGGCATTGACAATTATCAACTGCTTTGAATATTTATTCACTCTTGAATTCATATGTTAGCTACCTTTGTGTTTTGAACTCTTTCCATGTCCTAATTAATACAGGTGTTAACAAAATAGCAATGCCTATAATTGTTAACATTGAAGTTGCTCCAGCTGACCCAAAAAGCATTTTATTCTCATTTCTTAAATCTTGATAAATCATCCATGAAAGAGATTGAGCAACGCCCTCTGCAGAAAAACCGATAATCGGTTCAAAAACTCTAAAGTTGTCCATCAAACTAATAAGAATGATAAATGTTGCAACTGGATAAAGGTGAGGAATTACTATATGTCGAACACGTTGAAATCTTGAAGCGCCATCAATAATGGCTGCTTCTAATGGATCTTGAGGTACGGTCTGTAAAGCTGCATAAAAAACTATAAATGCAAATGGGGTTGTATGCCATACGCCATACGTAAATAATGTAATCCATGTTAGATTGCTTGAGGCTTTTAAAGATAGGTTTGGGTCATTAAACAATATTTGAATTGTGGCCCCAATTATACCTTGGGAGTCAATCATCCAAAATAAAACAAGAGATCCGATTAGTGGTGTCACAATCATCGGTAATATGGCGCCGAATATAGCAAATGTTTTAATACTTTTTGCCAATGTATTCATACTCAAAGCAACGATAAATCCTAATATTATTACAGGAGGGGTGACCACGAAACAGAAGGATAAAGTAAACAATAGAGCTTTATAAAAAGGTAAATTGAGAACAACATCTTTAAATTCTGAAAAATTTACAGAATTATTCCAAGCATCACTAATTTCGTTAAACGCTAAATGATTTCTATCTAAATATGTATTAAAACCGTTAAATCTTCCGAAGGGATTTTCCTCTTCTAACTTTTTAGAAGCCTCTACATCAACTCTAATTTCTTTTTTACAACCAAAAGGATCACAATTTTCTACTTCAACAAGAACCTGCTCGGTCTCAATATGAAGAGATTGAAAAAAACTGGAGACGATAGGCAGGCCAATAAACAAAACCATTGCCAAAGCAGTAGGAAAAATAAACCAAAAAAATGTTCTATGAGGCATGAAAGAATTTACGCGAGTGGGTTATATAAACCCACTCTCAAAAAATAGATTACAACGAAGGATTTATAAAAATCCCTCTTCAGTCGCTTTTGCTACATAAGCATCTTCAACATCAGCTAAAGCTTTTTCCGCAGACTCTTTTCCTTGTAAGAATTCTACAAGCTCTGTGCTTAAAGCTCCGTGCATCAAACTCATATGAGGAAAACTTGGATATGGTGAAGTTCCTCTATTAGCGGCATCAACCACAGGACCTGCAGTATCGCCAGGTTGATAACCTTTAATAAGCCATACAGTAGCATTAGGGTTATTGTTAGCTAAATCGCTAGATTGAGCGGCTCCCACAAGAGCTCTAAATGAAGCTTCGGCATCAGCATCTGAAACATTAGTTGCGATACCTATCCCATCCCACCAAAGTGTCGTAGCTGGTGTACTTCCACCACCAACAGTTGGTGAAGGAGCTAACCTTGTATCTTCTTTGACTGATTGGTCACCTTCATCATCAAGCAAGGAAGCAGCACCTGAATTCCAAACATGCATTAAAGCAACGTTTCCAGACTCCCATTCTTCTTTCACTGCATTTGTATCTTGTGTTAAAAAGTCAGGGTTACTTAATTCAGTTAATTTTTTTATAGTCTCTAAAGCTGCAATACCTTTTTCATTATTAACATTTGGTTCAGCCGTTCCTGATTTAAAGAACTCACCACCATGACCAAGGTACATGTTTACAAACTCTTGTCCTAAGTTCCAACCAGATTTAAAGGCACCTGCATAAGGGTTTTCCATCATACCTGATGCTTTAATTTTTTCTGCAGCAGCGATAACTTCTTCATAAGTCGAAGGTACTTCAATATTCAACTCATTTAGAATGCTTTCTCTATACCAAAGATGCTGAGCGTTAGCCATAAATGCAACCGCATATATTTTACCATCAATGGTTATTTTTTGATTATCATTAAGATTTGAACCATATTTAGCTACTAAGTCATCTAAAGGTCGAAGTAAGCCATCATTCATTAATGGAGTGATTGAACCGTTAGTCACAAGTTTTGCAGCAAATTCTGATGGATTTGCTGATAAAGCAGCAACTTGAAGTTTATTATGGTCAACAGTATGAGTGACATTAAATTCAACATCAGGACCAGCGCAACTTTTTACTTCATCCATAAATATTCTATAAGTAGTAAATTCATTAGCTAGAATGCTAATTGATCCATCTTTCACTCCACAAGGAGAGTGGCTTCCAGCAAAAACGGTACTAGAAAATAAAGATAGTAAAAATGCTATGAAAATTTTTTTCATATTTCCTCCTTAATTATTTAGTTAAAATTATCATAAATTAAGAATTAGAGGTAGGTTAAATTATTCACCAAGAATTTATGAGGAAACTATTTGTGTATTGAGATAATATTTAATTAGTATTGAAGGAAAGAATAATTGCTATTTAAATTTGAGGCCCATTTGTTCAAAGACCCCATGATTATCGACCATGACATAATTGTCTAAAAACTTACCATCTTTTATTGACCAAAAATCAGAAAATTGCATTTTTATAGCTGCACCAGTCGGTTCTACCCCCAGATAAGTTCCTTTATGAGTGCCCGTCAAGAATCCTGTAGCGCTAATCCAATTTTTCTCAGCGACAACAATATCATTTTTAACATGGTAGTCGGGAAAAGCCTGATAAAAAGGAGACAGAACTTTATATTTGAAATTTTCTATGCCATGAATATCACCAAAACCAGGTGGGCCATGCCAAACCATATCATCGTGCCAATAATTATGTTGAGCTTCTAAATCTTGTGCATTTAATGCTTCATACATATTTTCCAGCAATTTTTTATTATTGTCTATGTTCATTTATCTTATCTTAATAGTTGGACATGAATAGCAAACTCATTAAAACCTGTCCACTCTTTAATAATTTGATTATTTTTAATTTCCCATTGAGTGATGCCCCAAAGTTGGCATTTTTTATTTGTTGGTTGGCCGTACATACCATTCCCTTTATGGGTTCCAATTGCGGCCCAACGAATTGAAATTAGGTAACCATCTTTTTGATTTCCCATCCAGTATAAATCTTCGATGTTCAGTGCCAAATCAGGGAAACACGCGATTAAAGAAATAATGAAGTCTTTTAACTTATGAACGCCTTTAAATTTTCGCATTGTAGAACCTTCAAAATCAACATTTTCAGAGTAAATTTCTTGTATTAAAGAAAAATTTCTTCTATTCCATATTTGATCAAATGATGAATAAACAAAATCTCTTACATTAATATTTTTACTTAAATCAGGAAGTTTATATTCTTTAATTTTTTTTATGTTTCGATTGAAATTTTTCTTATCAGTAATTGCTGTAAAATCACCATCCTTGATTTCTTTAGAAACTTGTCTTGCAATGTCATTAATGCTTAAACCTAATTGTTTAATTAATCCTGCTGTATCATAAACTACATTTTCATAAAAAATTTCATTATTTTTAGCAACGCAATTAGCAATACAAAATAATCTAACTTTATTTCCAGTGGGAGCTGAAAATTTACTGTAGCCAGTGTTAGTTCCCGTTATGATAGTTCTATGAGATGTATGATAACCAATTTTATCGTCACCTGCCCATATTACTTCTTCTGCAAATAATCTGATATCTGGAAAAGCGTTATTAGTGTGGACTGTATCTGATACTATTTTTTCTGAACCATATTGAAGTCCTATTTCATCCCATACAATACAGTCATGGCTATATGTGTCATATATGTATCCAATATTTTTTTTTTCCCAAATCGTAAAAGTAATCTTAACTATATAGTCAATGATGTTCGCATACTTACTTTCGAAACCCTCCATATTCTGAGGTTTTAATTTATTAGGAATTGGGTTTAAATTTTTTGCTGATCCACCACCACCATATGATTTTAGAGAAATATCAAAATTTTTTGGCATATGTTTGTCTTGAATTTTTTTTGGCCTAAAGTTGGTAAAATTTTTAATTTTCTTAGACATGTAATCAATATAAACAAATTATATTGAACTTAAATAAATAAATTATTTAATGTAGATTGATTAACTATGAATAACTTTCAAAATGAAAAGAAACTTGTTTTAAATTTTTTTAATGAATTAGAAAAATGTAAAACCAAAGATTTAAAAAAAACAATTTCAAAATATGTATCAAAAAATTTTTGTATGCGATGTACTCATCCATTCAATGAATTATACGGCGTCGAGGAAACAGCAGCAAATCTTTGGAGCCCAATTAAAAAATCATTTTCACCTACTCAACGACGACTTGATATCTTTTACGCAGGAATAAATTCTCTAAATAATGATGGAGATGTCTGGGTGTCATCTATGGGTCACTTTTTAGGAATTTTTAACAACAATTTTTTTGGCATTAAATTTAATCATAAACCTGTGCTCTTGAGATTTGCTGAATTCTATAAAGTTAAAAACAATAAAATTACTGAAGGGGCATTTTTTTTTGATATTTTCAATTTCATGCAACAATTGGGACTTTCAGTGATTCCTGAGTCCACTGGACTTGTATGTGTGACTCCCGGGCCAATGAATCACAAAGGTTTAAAATTTGAGAAAACTAATGAGAAAGAAGGCATCAAAACACTTAATTTAATTCATAGAATGAGGGATCGATTGGTAAAAAAATCAAAAATGAAATCTCATAAAAAAGATTTAAAACTTGACTGGAAAGAAGACATGATTTGGTGGGGCCCAGGTGGTATTGGGGCCTCTTATACTATTGATGGCTACATTAAGGGTCATACAAAACCTTTTCAAGATGGATTGGAGTTTATTAGATTTGGAGGGCATATTTTAAGTAGTGCCGAAGATGATTTGGGAGGATGGTTTGGCTGGCCTAATTTAATTATGAAATCTACTGGTGGATATCTAGGGCTTGCTGGGAAAAGTGATATTGAATCAGAAATGAGAGTTGTTGATTTATACAGAAGAGACGGGGATAAGATTTCTGAAAATTGGATATTTATTGATCATCTTCATTTTTTAAAAATTTTGGGAATTGATCTTTTAGAGAGAAATAAAATTATTTCTAATACATAAGATATCAAACCTTGAAAACAATAGTTTTAATTCCAGGATACATGTGTGATGGCACCATTTGGAAAAGCCTTAAAACTAAACTTGAGAGTAAAAAGTACAAAGTAATTATACCTGAACTCAAACAGGGAAAAACGATCAAAGAATTTGCTCAGCACACGCTCAAATTATTACCAGAAAAATTCATAGTTGTTGGATTTTCAATGGGAGGTTTTGTGGCTTTAAACTTGGCAATATACCATCCAAAAAAAGTTCAAAAATTAATTCTTGTAGGAAGTAATGGACGATCTATATCAAAAAGTAGGAAAACTTTATTAACAAGATCATTAAATGAATTTAATAATAAAAACTATATAGAAAAATTAAGCATCAATAGCTTAAATTCATATTTTTTAAAAAAAAATAAGAATAACAAACGATATACTAAAATTATAAATTTAATGGCCGAAAACCTGGGTTATGCATGTTTTAACAGCCAAACAAATGCAATAATTGAAAGACCAAATTTGCTGGAAAAACTTCAAAAAATAAAAGTGAAAAGTCTGATCATCTCAGGTTCTCAAGACAAAATGTCATCTAGAGAGATGAATATAGAGTTAAAAAATCAAATTAAAAATTCTGATCTTTCTTTCATTCCATATGCAAGTCATTTTGTAATGTTTGAACAATCTGAAAAGTTTAATAAGGCAATTATAAGTTGGTTAAAAAAATCAAATAATTTTTGAAGCTAATTTTGCACCATCTACTAATGATTTTAATTTTGTATAAACAATTTTTTCATCAACTTTGCCAAAACCTGCAAAAGTACTAAATCCACAGTCTGCTCCTGCAATAAGTTGATCTTTTGGAACTACTTTTGAAAATTGTATAAGTCTATCAGCTACAACTTCAGGATGTTCTACAAAATTAGAGGTTGAGTCAATTACGCCAGGAACAATTACTTTGTCTTTAGGGAGTTTGATATTTTCAAAAAGTTTCCACTCATGAGCATGTCTAGGATTAGACGACTCGATGAGAAGATATTTAACATTTGCTTTTAAAATTACAGGCATAATTTTTTCTAAGGCTATGTCATACGTATGTGGTCCTTCATAGTTTCCCCAACAAATGTGCATTCTAACATTTTCTGCAGATACATTTTTAAGAGAATTATTGAGTGCCTCAACTTGTTTTTCTGCCTTGTATATAAATTCTTCTTCTGATAGATGCTTGTAGTTCATGTGTCTAGCCAAAGCTAAATCTGGACAATCGATTTGTAATTGAAGACCCCGATTAGTTATTAACTCATACTCCTTAGACATTATTTCAGATAATTTATTCAAATATTCATCATCATCTTTGTAAAATTTATTTGGCATAAAAACATTTATAACCCCCGGTGATGCAGCATTCATAAAAGCTAATTTATGTTGATACGTCGCAATAGAATTTAAAAGATTGTCAATATCCTGTATTAGCAAATTTTCATTGGAAATTTTGAGTTCACCCGTACAACATGGTCGAGTATAGATTGGTGTTCCGCCACTTTTTGCAATCTTATTTTTATATTCTGGGAATTCATCAAGGTCTGCGGGAGCTCTTCTTTCACTCTCCCCAGAAAAACCAGAGACTCTTTCTTTGATATAGGTAGCATAACTAATTTTGCTCATCTCACCGTCACTGATAATATCAATTCCTAGATCTATTTGTCTTCTTACAACTTCATCAACATTTTTTTTTATTAAAGATTCAAATTTTTTTTCATCGAATAATTCTTTTTTGTCCTTAGAAAAAATAATTTCTGATAATTCTTTTGATCTTGGCAAACTGCCGACATGAGTTGTGAGTATTTTTGAGTTCAAGTTATTTTTGTAAAAATTTTTTATATTTATTTAAAAATTGTTTTTTAGAAAAAGTTTTATTTTTTTTCATAAAATCTATTATTGTTCTCTCTTTTTTTATCATTTTCTCTAAAGCACTTGGAAGTTCTTTTAAGTATTCTCTTTTAATGATAACTGCGCCGTGAAGGTCTGCATGAATAATGTCATCTGGATATACATCCATATTAAAAATATTAACTTTACATTTTATAGCATGAATCTGATTGTATCCATGCCCAACTCTAATCTCTCCGCTTAAAATTTGAAATTTTTTATCTAAAGTTTGCAAATCTCTCACTGCGCCGTTTGTAATGGCACCAACAAATCCAAAATTAGAATGAATAGAAACATTTAACTCACCCCACCAAGCACCAATAGTATTATGTTTGTCCCTATCCTCTATGACACATATTTTAGGATAATCACCGTCAAACATATACTCGTAGTATTTGTCTCTGTTTTTAATAATATTAGTACCCTTCTTTTTTCGAGAAGTAATGACTGCTGTTTTAGCGAATCCCACAATTGGTTTTAATAAAGGATTTGAACAATGCATAGTTTTTTGGGTATGACCTTTTGATCTCAGAGTTGGATCAATTAGCTCAAGTGCGTTTGATATTGAAGGAGTATCAAAACTTTTAATTTGTTTGAAAATTTTCTTTTCTAGAGAAGATAATGGAGACAACATCATCCAGTTTTAAGTAAAATTTGTTTCCAAATAATAGTTTCATCAAAGAGGATCCATTCATTTTTAATTCCTCTTGCGCCAAACTCCACGTGATTAATGCCCATAATATGAATGTTTGCTTGGCTTGGATCTGAGAAAAAACCTTTTCCAGAGTGTTTTCCCTCTAGTGACCATCGGATAGATGCTTTTTTATATTCATTTTGTTCTTCTAAGTATGCAATATGATCAACTTTAAACACTGCATCAGGAAAAGCATTTTTTAAATTAATCCAGAAATTTTTTACTTCATTTATTCCTACTACCTTGAAGCCCCCAGGTTGTTCTTGATTCACGGCTCTATCGTAAGTTTTGTCCATTATCTCAAAATTACCTTGGAAAATAGAAGACAGGATACTTGCGTATTCTGTTCCTGAATTGTTTTGAGAGAGAGGTATTTGATTGTAAAAAACTTTATGAGGAGTTTGTCGATTAAACGGGATCTTGCATTCAGCTTTTCCACCTTGCATTTCAATCAAATTCGCAGCATATGTTTTGGGGTTCATTCCTAACTGGCGAACAATGGCTCCTTGATCTCTTACTAGCCACTCATCATAGACTTGATTATTTTTACATGCACAGTCAGCAATAACTCTGTAGCCTAATTTCTTCCCTGTGGCCTTTCCATAAACTCCATTATTTTGATGTGTCGCAATAGAAAATATCCGATGAGAAGATAGAAATTCATCATTATCATTTCCAATCCAGATAACATCTTCGGCCAGTAGTTGACGGTCAGGAAACTCATTGAGTGTCGCGTAAGTTGCCTTTACGACAGTATCAGAACCATAAATTACACCGTCAGGCGTTCGAAGAGGAATATCTTCAGTATAATATTTTCGAACTGACTCAACATCTTTATCTTCCCAAATCTGATAAGTTATCTTTAGAATATAATCTGGTAAATCTTTATAATTCCCATCAAACCCCTTCATGTCTGTTAAGTATTTTTTTGGCGAACGATGAAAATGCTACCTTCTTGATCGCTTATATTTTTAATACTCCTCACGGAGTTTTTGGGAGAGGAGAAAGTATCCTTAGGTCCAATAGTAACAATCTCATTATCACATGTTATTTGCCATTCACCTTCGTAACATAAAAAAACTTCAGAATGGTTAAGTGAATAGGGATGAATATGAGCATTTTTTCCTTTAAGCATTGTCAATCCAAAACCAGTATTGTGTAAGATATTTGGGTCAAATTTTTTATCGTGAATGGAGAAATAATCTAAGTAGTTAATGATTGAGTTAGAATTGTAATGATCATCATCCACAGAATATTTTGAGTGATCTTTGTATCTTATTACGTATTTTTCAATCTCTTCAGATGTATAATGATCAAAAGAATTAAGTTCTTCATTATTAACAGGTTCGATAGGTTTTTTTCCATCAGGAATATCTTTTTTCTCAAGGTCTATCAAAGTATTATCTTCTAAAAGGATCATCCCACTTTCTTTTGCTTTTTTTAAAAGCTCCGGTGTCCATGTTATGACTCCAGGATCGTTCTCTCCTAAAACAACAAACATCAGTGCTTCTTTGTCTTCACTTACATTTTGAAAACCCCTAAACATATTTGTTGGAAATGAGGCAACATCTCCTTTATCTAATATTACTTCACCCTCTTTTCCATCGACACCCCAATAAAAACGCCACGAACCAGAGAATATTAAAAAAACTTCAGCAGTGGTATGGCTATGCAAACCTGAACCATTAAGGGGGGCGGCACTAACGGCTCCAATATTAAAACCGTGTGCCTCTGCAATTTTAACATTTTGTTTAGAATCTTCACTAACGCCTGGGCCAACTATAGAATAGTTAGATCTATCTTGATGACCCTTTAATTTTCCCTCTACAAAGGGTACTTTACTAGGAACTAAATCTTGAAATTTAGCTAGACGTTTTTCTAGATTGCTAGATGATATATTCATAGATATAGAATAATATTTGAATAAATGAATAAATCAATTAATAAGGTAATTTAAAGGGTATAGTTGAAAATGAATTCAGAACAAAATATTCAAAACAAAAAATTAGTTAAAAATTTACTAAAAAACATAGCCGAGTCTAGTTTACTAAATATTGATGAAAATATTCGAATTGCTTATCACGAGAATGCAACCGTTAACGCATTTTACCCAATTAATGAATTAGATGATATAGATCAATTATCAAATAAAATTTGGAAACCCATTCTTAGTTCTTTTGAAGACCTCGAAAGAAGAGACAGTATAATCATGGGAGGTGAATATAAAGGTAATGAATACGTTTCAGCTGTTTCAATTTTAGCTGGAACATTCTCCAAATCTTGGCTTAACATAAAACCCACACATAAAACTATTTACCTAAGATTATGTGAAGTTCATCAGATATCTGAAGGAAAAATTCTGCAATCACATATTTTGATCGACACTATAGATTTCATTAGGCAGGCAGGATATTGGCCAATTAATGCATCTCTAGGAGTTGAGCAGTTATGGCCTGCTCCAATTACGGGAGACGGGGCTTTATTTGAAAACCATGACCAAGAACTTTCAATGCAGTCTCTTAAGCAATCACTAGAAATGCAAAACACTCTTAACATCAAGCCTGAGCAGGAAGCTGATGTAAAAGCTGATAAAAGTTTATTAAAACAAAAATTAATTGACCATCCCCAAAAAGATTATTGGCACCCTAAGATGATGTGGTACGGACCATGTGGCATTGGTAGTGCCAGAGGATTAGAGGGTTTTATTAATCACCATCAAATGCCTTTTCGTTTAACCTTTTCTGAAAGAGACTATTGGACTATTGGACATTTAGCAGAAATAGGAGATGGCAACTTCTCTATGACTGCGGGATGGCATAGCATTGAATGCATGCACAACTCAAATGAATGGCTCGGCTATAATCCGACTGGAAAAAAGATTAAAATGAGAGTCATGGATTTTTATCTTCATCATGAAGGAAAAATTAGAGAGAACTGGGTTCCCATAGATATAGCGCATATTTTGTCTCAATTGGGAATTGATGTATTTGAGCTTTGTAATAATTAGAAACTGTCATGAGTATAATTTATTTAAAAAAAGGCATAGACGAAACCCAGAGATTAAATGATGACGATAAAGTAAAGAAAATTGTTGAGAAAACTCTCAAACAAATCCAAAACGAAGGAAATAAATTTATAAGAGAACTCTCACAAAAATTTGATAATTATACCCCTGATAACTTTAAACTCTCAGAAGAGGAAATTATTGAAATTATAAATCAAGTCCCAGCAGATGTAATTGATGATATAAAATTTGCCCAAGAACAGATAAGAAATTTTGCCAAGGCGCAAATGCAAACTTTAAGTGATTTAGAGGTTGAGACTATGCCTGGAGTTATTTTAGGTCATAAAAATATTCCTGTTCAATCAGTCGGATGCTACGTTCCAGCAGGAAAATTTCCTATGGTTGCATCTGCGCATATGTCTGTCCTTACGGCATCTGTGGCGGGAGTTCCCCGTATTGTTGCAACCACTCCACCTTTTGAAGGCAAACCAAATCCTGCAGTGATAGCTGCAATGAAAATGGCCGGTGCTCATGAAATTTATGTTTTGGGAGGAATGCAAGGTGTGGGCGCGATGGCGCTAGGTACCGAAACTATCTCTCCTGTTGATATGATCGTTGGTCCAGGCAACGCATATGTTGCAGAAGCAAAAAGACAACTGTACGGAAAAGTAGGAATTGATCTATTTGCTGGCCCAACTGAAACTATGGTCATTGCTGATGAAACTGTTGATTCTGAAATATGTGCCACAGATTTACTAGGTCAAGCTGAGCATGGTTACAACTCACCAGCAGTTTTGATTACAAATTCAAAAAAACTTGCTGAAGAAACTTTGGTTGAAATTGATAAATTGCTTAAAATTTTACCAACAAGAGAAACTGCTTCAGCTAGTTGGGAAAATTATGGAGAAATTATAGTTTGTGATAGTTATGAAGAAATGTTGACCAAAGCCAATGAAATAGCATCAGAGCACGTACAAATTATGACTAGTAAAGATGACTGGTTTCTTGAAAACATGACCTCCTACGGAGCTTTGTTTTTGGGTTCTAGAACAAACGTTGCAAATGGTGATAAAGTTATTGGAACAAATCATACTTTGCCAACTAAAAAAGCAGGAAGATATACTGGGGGTCTATGGGTTGGGAAATTTTTAAAAACGCACACATATCAAAAAATCACTTCTGATGAAGCGGCGACTAAAATAGCCAGCTATGGTTCAAGACTTTCCTATTTAGAGGGTTTTGTAGGTCACGCAGAACAATGTAATGTCAGAGCAAGAAGATTTGGTGGAATGAATATAGAATATGGCAAACCAGCACCTAAAACAAAACATGATTAATAATTATCCTTATAAACAATAAATGGCAGATATAGATATAAAATCAGTAAATAAATTTTATGACAAGGTACATGTAATTAAAGATTTTTCATTAAAAATTAAAGAACACTCATTTACAACTTTAGTTGGTCCGTCAGGGTGCGGAAAGTCAACCTTACTAAGAATGATCGCTGGACTTGAAGATATTAACTCTGGCACAATTTCAATTGGAGGAAAAGAAGTCAATAATCTTCCTCCAAAAGAAAGAGGAATAGCCATGGTATTCCAATCTTATGCCCTCTACCCTCATATGACGGTCTTTGAAAATATGGCTTTTGGCTTAAAAATTGAAAAAAAACCACAAGAGGAAATTGATCACCTTGTTAATGAAGCAGCTAAGATACTACAAATTGAAGATTACCTTCAACGTAAACCAAAACAATTATCTGGAGGGCAGAGACAAAGAGTTGCGATCGGTAGAGCAATTACAAGAAAACCTAAAGTTTTTTTGTTTGATGAACCATTATCAAATTTAGATGCATCTTTGCGTGTTCAAATGAGAGTTGAGCTTGCCAAACTACATGAGCAAATCGATGCAACGATGATTTATGTGACTCACGACCAAACTGAAGCTATGACACTAAGTGATGAGATAGTCGTCTTAGATAAAGGGAGAATTTCACAACAAGGCAATCCCTTAAATTTGTATAACAAGCCAAGTAATATTTTTGTTGCAAGTTTTATAGGCTCTCCAAAAATGAATTTGATTCCTGCAAAATTAATTAATCAAAATAAAGACAACTTAGAGTTAGTTCTCTTGGATAAAAAGTTTCAAATTAAGCAAACTATAATAAAAGAACTTAGAGATGAAAATATAACTGTAGGTTTGAGACCGGAAAACTTGCACATTAGTGAAAATGATGATTTTGATTGGCAGAGCAAGGCTTTTGTTGTAGAGAATTTAGGTTCAAATACTTTTGTATACTTAGAAAGCCCTAACGGTCCAATAATTGTTGAATGTGAAAGTGATCAAAACATAAAAACAGGGCAACTTTTGAAGATTAAATTTGATACAAATAAATTTAATTTATTTAATGATCACGACTCAATTATTTAATTGACCCTTGATGTATTTAAAAGACTTTCAAAATAAAAATAAGATTGCACTAGTAACGGGCGCCGGCAAAGGTATAGGAAAAGCATCTGCTTTAGCTTTGGCAGAGTCAGGGGCTGATATAATCGCAATAAGCAGAACTGCAAGCGATTTGGCTCAGCTTGAGAAAAAAATTAACATACTAAATAAAAAATGTATGACATTTCAATGTGATCTTCTTGATTATGAACAAATACAAAAAGTTTTTAGCAAAATCAAAAAAATCGATATCCTTGTAAATAACGCTGGGACTAATGTGCCCGAGCATTTCACCAAAATTAAAAAAAGCGATATGGAATATATGGTTAATTTAAATTTAAAAGCTTCATTTCATATTGCTCAATTATCTGCAAACATCATGCTTAAAAATAAAAAGAGAAAAATTATAGGTGGTAGTATAATCAATATGTCCTCTCAATTAGGAAAAGTTGGGGCGCCA
>MDTB01022247.1_pt1 | contig 14845 bp, 15 predicted proteins | sample 811161 | NCBI WGS metagenome assembly MDTB01 (sample SAMN05326650, study PRJNA326480) | marine metagenome | isolation source: seawater | place: Mediterranean Sea | collected 2009
CTATAATAGGTGAAGAGTATAGGGATAAAAAAGAAAAATCAGAATTTACATGGTATCTAGATCCAATAGATGGGACAAAAAGCTTTATTATGAACTTACCAAACTGGAGTAATTTAATAGGATTATATTATAAAAACCAATGTGTTTTAAGTTATGCTAATTTTCCAATTTTAAAAAAGTATTACCTGGCATTTAAAAAAAATACATACGTATATGCAAATAATAAAAGAAAAAAAATATTATGTAATAAATTTGCTTCAGTATCTAATGCTAAGTTAACAATTAATACTCTACATTCTTTACGAAATAAAAAAGTAAAAAAATTTATTATGAATTTTAAAGGTTTTTTTAAAGTTACTGGAGTCGATGCATTAAACTTTTGCTCAATTGCAGAAGGTTCCTATGATATATTAATTGAATCTGGTCTTAAAATTGTTGATATTTATCCAATAAAATTGATAGTAGAAAACTCGGGAGCAATCATTACAGATTGGCAAGGAAACCAAAGATTTAGCAATGGCGAGGTATTAGTAACACCTAATAGAAAAATTCATAACTATTATTTAAAAATTATAAACTCTAAAATTTTATAATCTGAGAACCTTCGGCTTCATAATTTAACTCTAAATAACTAATATTTTTTCTCTCGAGGGATTTTAGATAGTTTTTTTTATTTTTGACACAAACTAAAAAAAAGCCTCCACCTCCAGCACCAATCATTTTTGAGCCTAAAAAATTTTTAATTTTACTAATTTTATCATAAAATAAATTTATTTTTTTATCAGAAATTTTACTGGATAGTTTTTTTTTAAGTATCCAATGATGACTAAATATTTTTCCAAGATTTTCAATATCTGGTTTTTTAATAATTTCTATTACATCCTTATTAAATTTTTTTAACTGATCATAAAGTTCTAAAATTCTATTTTGATTTTCTTGATCTTTAATTATCAAAGAAGAATCTCTTTTAATATTGGTGTAAACTAATATTAAGTGATTATTTACAATTTTTTTTAAATTTTCAATTTGTGATAAATTTTTTACAATAATTTTTTCCTTTTTTGAAATTTCAACATAAATTGCTCCACCATAAGTACTAACTATTTGATCTTGCCATCCCCCTCTGACTTTACAAATTTTTCTTTCTATTTCATATGCAATAGAATATATTTTCTTTTTGTTTAATTTTAATTTTTTATATTCATTAATACAGTTTACTAAACCAACTACCATAGCACTTGAAGTCCCTAAACCAGTGCGAGTTGGAACCGTACTATAGGTGCCAACGTGCATTTTATCTTTTAATTTAAAAAATTTTAATGTTTCTCTAATTAAATCATGATTAATACTATTAATTTTATTCGAAAATTGGGTAGAAGTGGTTTGTATCAAATAGTTTTGGTCTATTTTTCTACTAGCTAACAATACATAAACATACTGATTGATAGACAACGAGATAAAAGCGCCATTTTTTTTTTTATAGTAAAAATTAATATCGGTGCCTCCACCTGATAACGGTAACCGATAAGGCGTTTGAGATATAATCATTTTACTATTTCAAATAATTATACTGTATCAAATCTCCAGGGAGAAAAGTTTTTTTCGCAACTTTATTCAAAATTTTATAATAATCTTTTGGCAATATTCCCTTGTTGCCTTTAACAATTACTGTCTTCAAATTATTTGGGTTTAATTTTTTTCCTTTCAAAATTTTATTTCTTGCAACAAATTTTCTAATCAATACCCCATGTAAAGTTTTTTCTGATTTTAAAAATTTTTTGATAGGTGATCCTAAGCTTATCTTTACCTTGCTGCATCTATCAACCATCTCTTTAAATAAACTAAACTCTAAAGAGGCCGCATGGTCAGGTCCTAGCATTTTTTTATTTAATGTTACATGTTTCTCGATCACTTTTGAACCTAATGCTGTCGCAGTTATGGGGCCAATTATTCCAGTGCCATGACCTGAAAATCCCACATCTTCTTTTAAAAGTTCTCTTAATTTTGGTATACAATTCATATTTTTATCTTTTTCCTCACATGGATATGCCGATGTACAATGTAAAAATATATGTTTTGTATTATACTTTTTAAATATCTTTTGAGTTTTTAAAATTTCTTCATATGTGCACATACCAGTACTAATTATTGTAGGCTTTCTTCTTTTTGCAACATATTCACAAAACTGATAATTATTTGCATCAATACTTGCTATTTTTAAATAATCTACACCTATTTTTAATAGTTTATCAACACTAGTTTCATCCCAAGGAGTTACAATAAAATCTATCTTGATCTTTTTACAAAACTTTTTTAATTCCAAATAATTTTTATCAGTTAGTTCTAACCTTTGATCAGGATATACCCAGCTTCCAAATTTAGTTAATGGATGATTTATATCTTTTTCATTTTTACTGAGGTACCCAGAAGATTTTCCTATTTTATTTAAATCATTAACTAAATCTTGGGCATCTCTTTTTTGAAATTTAACCGCATGTGCTCCTGCTTTTTTAGATTGTATTATTAATTTTTTTGCCAATGACATATAACCATTGTGATTAATGCCAATTTCAGCAATAATATATGGGTCTTTTGAAAATTTTATTACTTGTTCATTTTTTACCATGTAGATCTTCCTCCATCCATTATTAAAGATTGTCCTGTCATATAACTGCTATCCTCTGAAGCTAAAAACTGCAATGCTTTTTTGTATTCATTTTTTTTTGCCCACCTATTTAATGGTACTCTTTTTTTCACATTTTTTATCAAAGAACTTGGTTGATTGTTAAAAACAGCGCCAGGCACAAGTGTATTACAACGTATATTTTTATGAGCCCAATATGTTGCAATATATTTTGTAATTCCAATAATAGCATGCTTAGAAATTGAATAACCTATAGGCTTAAAGTTTTTAACATTTTTAATTTTTTCATTTTTATCATAAACTCTATGATCAGGAGCATTAATGCCTAAATCCGAAGAAACATTAATAATTACTCCACCATTCATTTTTGCCATATAACTTCCAAAAATTTTTGAACAAATAAAAGTACCAACTATACCCACCTCTAATTCTTTTTTTAATTCTGAAATTATATATGTTTCTATTTGCCCTGATCTTCCAGAAGAAATTTTTTTCATTTTTGGATTGCAGTCAGCGTTATTTACCAAAACATCAATGGAAAGTTTTTTGTTTATTAATTTTCTAAGAATTTTATTTATTTGTTTTTCTTTTGTAATATCGCAATGATATTTTATTAATTTAGTATTTCTTGATAATTTTTTTTTTAAAAAATCATAAGTTTTGTTTAAAGATATTTTGTTTATATCTAAAATAACAACATTATATCCAATTTCATTCAATGCCAAAGCATGCTCTGGGCCCAATAATCCAGCGCCACCAGTTATAATTGCGGTTTTATTTAATGTACTCATTAAAATTTTTAATATTAGTTTTTAAATCTTTTGTAAAATTTTTATCAGTTTTAAAAGTTTGAAAAGTAATATCGCCAAGGTTTTTCAATTTTTGAATATTTTTTAAAAAATATTTAAGCTCATAAAAATTATTTTTTTTTATATATTTTGTTTGCCCAAAATTATCATCTCTATATTTAACATGAACGCTAAAAATTTTATTAGAGTATAAATCAAAATATTCTTCAATATTAAAACCATGTGCCTTAGTATTTCCAAGGTCTAACAATAATCCAAGATTTTTCATTTTTTTATTATTTAATAAATCTTTTAAAGCATGTGGTGCAATATCAGTTTCTAAACATAATTTGCAACATTTTGATAATTTTTTATAAAATACTTCAATTATTTTTGTAGTATATTTTTTTTCATTATAATTATTAAATCTTGCATTTTCTTCAATAGGTAATGATACTCTTTCAATCTTAAAAAATTTTACGACTTTAACTAATTCGCTAGATAACCAATCAGCATCTCGAAAATTTATATTTTTAATTGGATAAGACATAAGCAAATCTAATGATATCGAACTTATTTTCATTTTACTCATACCCAATTTTTTTTTTATTGTTTTTTTAAAGTAATTATTAAATACTGGATTAGAAAAATCTGATATTATCCACTCAATAAAATTGAAATTTGATTTCCTAGCTTGCTTGAGTTCGTTACTCCAATTAGTAATTGGAAAATATTGAAACTTAGAACCAACTTGAGGTGATAATCGACCTTGCATTAAAGCAACTTTAATTTTTTTTAGATTTTTTTACTTTTATCATTTAATGCCTAGTTTATATTCAAGCTGGACACATATATAATGCAGTATAGACATGTGCGCCTCTTGTATAAGAGCGGTATTATGATGATTAATATGAATACTTAGGTCAGAAATAGTTTTTAATATTCCCCCAGATTTGCCGACTAAAGAAATGACTTTTATTTTTCTTTTTAAAGCCTCTTCCGCTGCAACTACTAACGATAGAGATGCTCCATTCTCTCTATTTCCGCCACCTGTGGATAACAGAATTAATATATCGCCTTTTTTTCCGTGAGCTTTTACTTGTCTTTCAAAGTAAGTTTCAAATCCAAAATCGTTTGTCCATGCACTTATAGCTGCAGGATGAGAAGTCAATGAGATTGCAGACACGGGAGACCTTTTTGGATCTTTAAAAGTGCACACAAGCTCACCAACAAAATGGTCAGCGTCAGCGCTTGACCCACCATTGCCACCAACTAAAATTTTATTTCCATTTTGATAAACTTTTACAATATCTTCAACAACTTCATTAATCTCTTTTTCATAATTTGGAATACTCAAAATTAATTTAGAAACTTCATTGTAATATTTAGAAATTTGATTTGTTTTACTCATAAAATTTTTTTAATTCATTATCAAAAATTTTTTCCATAATTTTTTTTTGTTTAATATTATCAAGTTGAAAAGATTGCCACTCTTTCATTTTAAAAACATTTATTTTTCCACCCAATCTATTATTTCTATTTTTTAAAATCTCAGATTTAAATATATAGATAGATCCATTTTGACAAACATGTTTTTCAGAAAAAAGCTGTCTAGGTTTTCTGTTATTATAATCAATGGTCAAAGGAATGTAATAATTCTGTTTTTTTTTCCAAATATCAAAATAATCCTCTGCCTGATGACCTGAGAATAGAGAGTCTGATTTTGTTTTTTTATAAACTTCAAAAGCCTTGTTTATATCTTTTGGAAATCTTAAGGGACTAGTCGCTTGTAGAAATATTATATTCGAAACATTTTTAAAACCAATAGTATTTACGACATGTTTGATTGCAGACTCTGAAGAGCTAGAGTCTTTAGATAAACTTTTAGGTCTTTTAACTACATTGACATTAAGTTTTCTCGAAAAATCTAAAATTTCGTTGTTTTCACTTGAAACATAAACTTCATTTTTAAATTTAGATTTCTTTGCTTGGAGAATTGACCAATATAAAAGTGGTTTACCTGAAAAATTAATTAAGTTTTTTTTTTTAATTCCTTTCGAGTTTCCTCTTGCTGGTATTATGATTATGTTTTTTTTCACTTACCAAACAATTTCTTCTAACTTGCCAAATCTAGGATTATTTGATGTATACATTGCAGTGACCATATATCTATATCCCTTTTTCAAAACTAGACCTCTATGCAAGCCATTTGTGTCTGCAAGAATAAGTGTACCTTTATTGCCAACGCATGAAACTAGATCTTTTTGATTGAATTTTTCAAAAATATTTTTTTCACTCAAACTTCCAGGATTGTACCATGGTTTCGAATGAGTTTTTGATAAAAATTGAAATGGTCCATTTGTTTCGTCTACATCAGTTAAATAAAAAAAGGACTTTACTAATTTTATATCATCGTAATCTCTATGAAAATTTTGTGTGTACACAGGCTTATCTGAAAATTGATTTTTTATATCTGCAACAACTCTAACCTCACGCAAAAATGGTTCAAAACCAAAATATTGTTGAATATTTTTTATAAAAAAATCATTTTGCGCGAAACTTAATAATAAATCTCTATCAAAAAATTTAGTTATAATTATTTTATAACTAGCTTTATTTTTGCTGGAAGCTTTATCATTTATATGTTTTTTTAATTTGGTTTTATCTATTTTGTCATAAAAACTGATTAAGTCTTTTGCAGAATTATTATTACTTCCAAAATTGTTATCAATATATATTCCAGAAGACCTAAGTGCATTTACTGATATAAAATCTTTATCAAACCTAGTATTCAATTTTGGATAGTTTAATGATTGAGTCTGGTATTTAAGAAAATTATAAGAGTTTTTTAAAATTTGCATCATAGTTTTTGATATTAGTATTATTAAAAATACTCGAGGACAATATATAAAAAAAATCTTTTTTTTCTAATTTATAGGGGGAATTATCTAGTCTTTCAAAATTAATTCTTTTTTCTAATTTGATAATATCTTTTTTTAAATTAATTTTTAAAAGAGTAATTTTTTTAAGTTTAAGGTTTTTTATAATGATATTTATTTGTTTATTAAATTGCATTAAATTGTTTGAACTAAATATTTTAAACAAAGTCTTGAATTTATTTATGTTATTTTTATCTTCTAAATCTATCATTTTAAAAAAAAAATAATTAATACAATTTAAAAAAGTCAATGAAACTGCATGCCCATGACTGATATTATATAATATAGTGAAAGGATAAGAAAATGCGTGTGGCGCATTAGTTTTGGCGATATTTATAGCTTTTCCAGAATAATAAGATGATAAGCACATTTTTTTAACGACTAGATTGGGTGGATTTTTTAGAAAAAATTTTCTGTAGTTTTTGATAAATAAATTTAATGATTTAATTGAAAATCTAATACTTTTTTTGTTTGATTTTTTAGAAAAAATAGACTCTACAGATTGAGCTAATATATCAAAAGCAGATGGAGATTTAATCTTCTGCTTAGTATTTTTAAAAAAATCAAAATTGTACAAAATTTTATTTGGAATTAAAGATGGTTGATTAAAAGAAAATTTTTTATTTTTATAATACCCAACTGCAAACGATGTACTTTCACTACCAGAACCTGCCGTAGTAGGTAAAACAAAAAATTTAAAATTTTTTAAAGTTTTTTTAATATTTATTTTACTATTAAGAATAATTTTAAAATCGCATTGATAAATATAAATTGACAGTTTGGCTAAATCAATCACTGATCCACCGCCAATTGCGATGATATTTTTAATATTATTTTTTTTAAGAAAATGGCTAAGTTTTTGAGCCTCTGAAACTTTTGGAATAAAATTTTTTTTTAAATAAAGAAAAGTTTTTGCCTTCACATTCTTATTTAAGAATTTTTTAATTTTATTTTTTTTGTATATATTTTTACCTGTGATGACTAAAGTGGTATTTTTAATTTTTTTTAATTCTGAAAATTTATTAAAAAAAACTTTTTGCATCATATCATAAAATTTTTTTTAATTTGAATAAAGTTTTTTGGTCTCGATAATTTGCTTAAAGATTCACCATTTGTATGGATTTCCATTAATGCCATATCCTTTAAATTTAGAAAATTATTTAATTTTTTTTTTAAAAATTTTCTATCTTTGACAAAAAAAACATTTTTATAACCACATGCTTTTGCAATTTTTGAAATCTTGATATTTTCTATTCCAGAGCTAAACCCTCCCACGGATTCATGAACATAATTATTCAAAATTATATGTTTAAAATTTCTATTATTAATTTTTGATGACAATAATAGAGCACCCAAATGCATTATAGCTGAGCCGTCCCCATCAATACAAATTACTTGATGACTTTTTAAATTCATAACTACCCCACTCGCAACTGTACTTGCGTGCCCCATTCCACCTACCATATAAAAATCATCGCCATATTTTACATTATTCTTTGATCTTATTTGATGCAGTTCTCGAGAAGTGAAACCAGTGGTAGAAATAATTTTTGTTTTTTTTTTGATTTTTTCCAATAAATATTCAATAACTTCTGATCTTTTGATGCCTTTTTGAAAAAAAAAAGGTTTTTTATGACTTGATATTGCTTTGTCGTTTCTAATTTCTTCTTTCAAAATATTATTTTTGATCAAAATTGCAACTGGTTCTTTTTGAATTTTTGCGAATTGTATGAGTTTATTTACTTTTGTTAAATCGCTTTTCTTTTTTAACTCTATACTTTTGATACTTAATAAATTTAATATTTTTTTTGTTACTTTACCCTTGGTCAAATGTTGTGGCTCATCTTTTAATCCTGGCGCACCTCTCCATCCAATCAGCAAAACCATTGGGATTGAATAAACTTGTTTATGACATATGGAAATTAATGGATTGATTGCATTACCTAGGCCGGAATTTTGGAGATATGTTAAACCAATTTCTTTAGTAGAAAGATAATTACCAATATTTAAAGATACAGCCAAACCTTCATTGGGGCATACAAAATGTTTTTTTTTATTATTTTCAATAAGTTTAATAAAACTTTTTAATACACTATCCGGAACCCCTGAATAAAAATTAATTTTATTTTTTTTCAAAACTTTTAGTAAAGATAAAGATGAAATCATTTAAAAAAGTTTCAATATTTCTTTTATTTTAGAAATCTTTTTTTCACTTTCGTAGGCCCTCTCATTGCTCAAAATTGATAAAATTGTATCGGCCATTGCTTTATGCGAAGCTCTTAGTAGTTGATTTGCATAAATTATAACATTTGCTCCATTGTCAAAAAGTTTTTTTTCGTAAGTTTTGGAATAAGTCGATGGAACCACAATAACCGGCGTTTCTTGATAGACTTTTCTAAAATTATTTAAAAATTTAATTATTTCATCGGGCGTTTTCATTTTACTATGAATTAAAATTGAATCAGCACCTGATTTTAAATACTCTTTAGCCCTTTTTAATGCATCATTAATTGATTTTCCTAATATTAAACTTTCAATTCTAGCAACAATCATAAAATCTTCTGAAACCTTGCTATTTTTAGCAAGTTTCAATTTTTTACAAAAGTTTTTAATTGAGTCTTGTTTAGAGTTAGTTTGATCTTCAAATAATGAATTTTGCTTTAAGCCAATTTTATCTTCTATGCAGATACCAGAAACGCCTTCCCTCTCTAATTTTTGAACTAAAAAATGCAAATGATGAATTTCACCACCATTATCTGCATCAAATAGTACGGGTTTTGTTGTAACGTCAAGAATAGCAATAAGACTATCTATTCTTGATGAATAATCTACTGATTGATTATCTGGCTTACCTTTCAAAGTTGAGTCCGTTAGACTTGATGACCAAAGTCCATCAAATTTATTTATTTTTTTATTTTTCTTTAATTCAAAATTTTCAATCATTAAACCTGAAAGAGGTGAATGAGCCTCCATCAATTTGATTTTTTTCTTTGTAGAGATCAACCGTTTTAAATATGATACTCTTGATAAAGCTGTGAATTGTTGCTTAATTCTTTTTTTTATCTCATTGTTTGATATATTTTTCGTATATTTAGGTTCAATTAACTTGCAATTAATTTTTTTTAATATTTTTAAAACTAGATCTCTTGTCTTTTTTAAATCACTTTTTTTCCAATCGTCACCATGAATAAAATAATCTGGTTTTATCTTATTTAAAATTTCAGTGTAATCATATTTATCCTGAACTACTACTTGATCAACATTTTTAATATTAGATACTATTCTCTTTCTTTCATCTAAATCTAGGATTGGTATATTTTTATATTTTGAGATAGCTTCATCAGTCAAAAGTCCTACTATTACTTTTCCAAATTTTGCACCTATATTAATTAAATTAATATGACCACTATGAATTAACTCTGATGCCAATGGTAAATAAACAGTTTTATTTTTTTTATTCAAGGTGGATTTCATTTCAAAAATTTTTTTTTATTAGTGTAGATGAGATATTTTTGGTATACTTAACATCAATTACTTTTCCACCCCATTTTTTCATTAACATGAAAAGTTTCTGTCTTTGTAATTTTTGAGGACCAGATTTCCAGTCATCACCATGTACAAAATAGTCAAAATTATATCTTTTAGCAAACTTTGTATAGAGCAATCCATTAATAGGTATTATTTTTTTCACCATTTTAAGATGCATCAAAATTTTTTTTCTATTTTGGTAATTAATTAGAGGTTTTTTATGCTTATAACTTTTTATTCCTTTGTCGGTCATTAACCCCACAATAACTTTTCCATATTTTGAGGCTTTTAATAAAATATTTATATGACCATGATGCAAAAAATCTAATGACATTGGTACAAATACATAAGGCCTATTAAAGTTAAAGTGTTTTTTTTTGTTCATTTTTTAAACATTTTAGAATAATTAGAATTATACATGATTTTAAATAAGAAAAACATCAAAAGTGCTCAAAGGTTTAGAAAGATAATTAACGATTTAAAAAGACGCCCAGAAGACGCAGCTAATGATCTCGGAGTAAAAAATAAAAAAATATTAAATATATTAGATGGTAGCGAAGAACTTTCTTTTGAAATAATTAAGAAGGCTTCAGAAGTCTGGCCCGTAAATATATCTGATTTTTTTACTCTAGAAGATGATACAAATCCTCATGGTTATAGAATTTTTACTAAAGAACAATCTGATAAATCTTCAAGAAAAATGTATCGAAATAATAAGCCATACTACCTTTACAAAGATACAGTAATGACAAAAATAAGTTCCTTTAGACCTGAGTGGATTCAGGAGTTACAAATTGTTGAAAATAACGATCCTGAAAATGAAGATGTAAGATTTAACAATGGACACTTCCTTCATCAATTTACTTATTTTATTGGACCAGTAAATTTTTATTATATTGATAGACAGGGAAAAAAACACGTAGAAAAAATGAATACCGGAGATTCGATGTATATATCTCCATATACTCCACATAGTTTTACTACAAGAATTAATAATGAAAATGAACTAGGTGTAATATTAGCTTTAACTTATAGTGACAAAATTGACAATCAGACTATTGATGAAATAATGGTTGTGGGTGAAAACAGTAAAAACTTCAGAATAAATTACTCAAATAAAGTTGAAGCTTTTTTTTCCAACATTGAATTAATTTTAAAAAATAATGCACTCACTTTTGATGCCTGTAAAGAAAAAATAGATATTGACTTTAGTAAACTGATTAGGGATAAAAAATTACCAGACAATAAACAAATAGAGAAGTTATCTTCTTTCTTAAATTTATCAAATAAAGACTTATTTCCTACAGATTTTGAAACTGACGTTAAAGTAGTACGCAAAAGTAATCGGCTAAAATGGTTTTATCCAAATGAAGCGAATAAAGAATATTTGATACATAAATTGGCAGATGTAAAACAGTTGCCAAACTCCCAAGCTTTTGAAATGGATGTCCTTCAAGAAAAAACTAATTCGAATTTAGAAACTGGATGCCATCAATATATATACAATATAGGAGATTCAGAATGCAAAGTAACAGTGAATAATAATGAGACAATTTTATTAAAAAATAATTACTCGATGTATTTGAAACCGAATGTAATTCATAAATTTGAAAAAAAATCTAAGATATTAATATTGAGAATAGGAGGGAAAGTAAGTGGTGAAGCTTTATGCCACTATTCAATGGTTTCTAATAGTAATATTGACAGATTTATGTCTGATAATAAACAATGGTTCAATTAACACTTAAAATTTTACTTTTAATTAAATTTTCTTTTATCTTTTTTAAAAAATAATAATATTTATTACTTTCAATTTGAATATCTTTACCGTTCTCAGAGTATGAGCTGAAAATTATTTTATTAATAAATACAACTTTTCTCAAAGGATCAAAACTACAAGCAAAACGAAATTGAAAAAAACGCGAACTTATAACCACTTTGTAGACCTCATTAAATATTGACTCGGAAAAAACAAAATTAGATTTTAAGTCATTTTCAAAAAATTTACCATTTTTTTGCTCATGTTTCATATTTTTAAATAATAAGTCATAAAACTCTACAGGAGATACTGGGTTAGTATTTATTGAGTTTAAATTTATTGATGAACTTGGATACTTTATTTTTAAAGGGATATTTATCCAATTGTTATCAAGAAATGATCGATTTTTTTCTCCATGTGGAATTCCATGATCTGCTGTTAGGATAACCATGCTATTAGCCAAATTATTTTTTTCTAAATAATTAAATATATTTCCAAGTAACATGTCTATTTTTCTTAATCTTACTTCTTGACGTAAACGAATTTTATTTTCAAAAATATCGCCTTTTAAATTTACTGCTATCTTAGTATCTTGATAACCAATTTGAGCGTCATAAAATTCTTTTCCAGGATCTAAATTTCTATCTTTATCTAATTCAGTTTCTTCAAAATAACTTGGAAGATAATAAGGACTATGACTTTTCATATAATGAAGAAAAACAAAATTTTTTGAATTTTTATTCGCTTCAAGATAATCTATTGTTAAATCAACAAATAAATCATCGTCATTATCTGTTTTACCTGGAATGTCTTCAAAAAATAAAAATCTATCAAATATTTTTTCAACATTATATGCAGGATTGTGTCCCTTTGATTTAATAATCCCCATAGTATTAAATTTTAATTTTTTTAAATGAGATATTAAATTATCATCTTTATCTAGAATATTTTTTATTGAAGAAGAATATTTTAAATCATAAAATCCATGACTAGAGGGGTAGAGACCTGAAAATATAGAGTTAAAACACGGTACGGTCCAATCACCTGGGCAAAAACATTTTTCATATGAAATACTATTTCTAGAAAAAAAATTTGATATATTTGGCAAAAGGTTTTTTTCTTCTAATCTCTTAAAAAGAGCTAAATCTACTTGGTCTAGAGCGATAAAAATAATGTCTTTAGTTAAATCTTTTTTATTTTCATATTTATAAATAACTGTTGGAGCTGTAAAATAAATATCCCTGTTTGTACAATTTATAATTTCTAATATTTCTTCATTTTTAAAAAAGCTTCTGACTCTATTCCAGGCCTTCGGTCTCAAGTTTTTTAAACTTATTATTGTGATATCATCACTTTTAATATCAATTTTACCTTCTATAACTTGATCATTTATATTTCCAAATGTGAACAAAACTTTGTAAGGTTGAATTTTATTCTTAAATTGAAATTTTATTTTTAGAGATTTTTTTTTTTTAATTAATATTGTTTCTTTAGCTTCTTTTTCTAAATAAATTGTAATATATTTCTGGTCACTCTCTAAGAATTGATAATTTTTAAATGTCTCACCATTTGCCGAGATGGCTTCTCCTGACCACCATCTCCTAATATCATATTTTTTTTTATTGTTTTTAAAATAACGATAATATCTTGATAGCAAATTCCATAGAATTGGAGGGAAAAAAATTTTTAGAGAGTTATATGAAATCATTTAACTGAAACACCTAATTTTTAATAGATAATATATTCTCGTTTAAAATAATAAAATCTCTATTCAGATCCGAAATATTGGCTAAAAAATTGCTCATTGTTCTTTCGCCGGGGTATAACCAATCGTGTGGCTCCACTATTACCACTTTGAAATTGTCAACTATATTATCGTTTTTATTAAACAAATTTTTTTCACCACCTTCTATATCTACTTTTAAAATAAAGGGCACATAATCGCTTCCATGTTTATTTAATAAATCCTTTAAACTAATTAATTCTATAGAATTATTAATATTTTTATTATTAGATTTAGAGTTTTTTTCAAACTTAAATGCTCTAGGATCATTGGTTAAATTGGTTAAGCTTACTTTTCCATTTTGATATCCAAGAGCAGAATTAAAATTGAATTTATTCTTAAAGTTTTTATCTAATAAATTGTAGTTATTTTTTTCTGGCTCAAAACATATTAGTTTGCTCTCCTTAAATGTATTAAAAAAATAAATAGAACTCGCCCCAATATTTGCGCCCGCATCAATTATCAAAGGAATTTTATTTTTTTTTAGTATTTTATCGTAATATTTTTTTATAGAGGAACATTGCTGCAAACTATTAAATGAGTAACATTCATTTATAAATATTTCTCTAATTGTAATATAATCATAAAAATTTCTACCTTTTATTAGTAAAAATTTCATAGAATTTTTGTCAAATATTAAAGAAAGTTTAATAAAACTTAATACGAAAAATCTCTTATTTTTAGAAAAAAAAAATTTTAAATTTTTAAAAAATAAATCAAAAAAAAAGGTATAGATTTTATACATTATATTAAGAATAGACTTTATTGAAGAAAGATTTTAATTTTTTATCTAATATTTGTTTCACTAAAATTTTTACATCTTTTTTGTAATTATTTCTTAATATTAAGTTAGGTTTATCGGGATAAATTGGTTTAATATCTATATACCAACTATTCTTTTTTTTATTGAATATATTTTTTCTTAATTTTTTTACTTTAGAAGTTTTAGATTTAATAACTATTTGAAAAAAATTTTTAAAATTTTTTTTATTTAATTTATGGAATTCTGAAAATAATGCTACACAAGACAATACAATATTATTATCAGATCTTAAAATTAATTCCTTACATAAGTTTGAGTAAAATATAGCAAGGCTTTTTCTTTGAGACTTTGAGTAATGGCCACGAAAGTTAAAAAAACTTCTTATACTCTCACCATCTAAATGAGTTGTTTTAATAGAAATTTTATTTAATTCTTTTGTTAAATACTTCGCAAGTGTGGTTTTGCCAGTGCCAGGCAACCCGGTAATTAATATTAAAAACTTTCTATTCATATTAGTTTTTAATTTTTTCCTTTCTTAAAACTTTTTCAGTGCATAAATCAAGCCAATTGGGTTATTAGTACTGGTCAGCTGCACGCATTACTGCGCTTCCACATCCAGCCTATCAACCTGGTAGTCTACC
>MDTB01045234.1_pt1 | contig 14845 bp, 14 predicted proteins | sample 811161 | NCBI WGS metagenome assembly MDTB01 (sample SAMN05326650, study PRJNA326480) | marine metagenome | isolation source: seawater | place: Mediterranean Sea | collected 2009
AGTAAGTTTCAACTATGTATTTTTTCATATTATTAATGGAATCTCTTTATTTAGATATATATTAATTGTATAAGGTGTCTATTACTTAATAATACAATTAAGAAGTGTGTGGATTTAAAATTTTATTAAAATGTTTAGATTAATTTTTACTTGGTGGAACAAACAAACTTTTGGGACTTTTTTGAAAACCCTTTTTTATGGAAAATGCGTTGGAAAAGATGAGCTTGGCAATAAATATTATCAAAGTAAAAGCAAAGAACGATGGGTTGTGTACGCTAATAATATTGAAGCAACCAAAATAACTTCAGATTGGTATTTATGGATACACCATACAATCGATAAAGTTCCAGATGAAAAAAATGAGAAATATTCTTGGCAAAAGAAACACTTAGAAAATCAAACTGGTACTGCTAATAGTTATAAGCCAGTAAAAATAAGAAAAAATAATATAAAGAAAAAATATGAAAGCTGGAAATAAAAGCTACCTAATTTTATTTTTATTTTTTCTTAATTTAAATTTTTTAGTTGCAGAAGATAAAATAACAACTTCTCCATTAATTAATATAGAAAAAATTAAACCAAGTTTTGAAGATTTAGTTGATGAAAAAGATAATACTCCACCAAGTAAAATAATTAAAGAAAAAAAAATTATTAAAAACTTAAAATCATCTCAAGCAATCTTGATAGGGTTGGATAAAATTACCGCAAAATCCTCAGAACTTATTGTGGATTTAAACAAAGTAAAACAATTTGGTCCTTTAGAAATAAAAATTCTTAAATGTGGTAAAGTTAAAGTAAATAATAAAATTGATAACGTTGCGTATATGCAAGTTAAGGATTTAACTAAAAATGAGAATGAACAAGTATTTATTTTTAATGGTTGGACCTTTGCGTCAGATCCAAGTTTAACACCATTCGATCACGCAATTTATGATTTACAACTTTTAAATTGTAAAGACGCTTAATAAAATTTTTCTTTTCCAAGCCAATTTGTATCAAAATCAGAGCTAATAAATTTCTTATGATTAAGAATTTTTTTATGTAAATCAATTGTAGTAGTTATTCCTTCTAATACAAATTCATCAAGTGACCTTAAAGTTCTCTGAATAGCTTCAGTTCTATTTCTTCCTTTGCAAATAACCTTAGCGATTAAACTGTCATAGTATGGTGTTATTTTACACCCTTGGAAAATCGCACCATCCACTCTTGTTCTAAATCCTGAAGGTTGGTGGCATACGTTTATTATACCCGGGCTTGGTTGAAAATCTAATGCAGGATTTTCAGCATTTATTCTACATTCAATAGAGTGTCCTCTTGGCATTATATCACTTTGTTTTAATGCAGTGTTACCTGAATGCGCGATCCATAATTGCTCTTTAACAATGTCTATACCTGTTTGTACCTCAGTTACAGGATGCTCAACTTGAACCCTTGTATTCATCTCTAAAAAATAAAATTTTCCTTTTTCATAAATAAATTCAACTGTCCCAGCTCCCTCATAATTAATTTGTTCGACCATTTTTACTGTTTTCTCTAAAAGATCTTTTCTTTGTGAGTCCGTCAAAACAGGACTAGGAGTTTCCTCAATTAATTTTTGGTGCCTTCTTTGAACTGAACAGTCTCTTTCACCCAAGTGCACCGTTTTATTTTTGCCTGACATGATCTGAACTTCAATATGTCTAGGATTTTTAAAATACTTTTCAATATACAATTCATCGTTATTAAAAAATTTTTTAGCCTCAGATTTAGCTGTAAGAAATAAATTTTCTAATTCATTTTCTTCTTCAACTACCTTCATTCCTTTGCCGCCTCCACCACCAGCTGCTTTTATTAGCACTGGATAACCAATTTCTTTACATAAAGATTTTGCTTCATCTACAGATTTCACTCCACCTTCTGAACCTTCGATAACAGGTAAACCGTATTTTTTAGCAATTCTTTTTGCTTCAATTTTATCACCCATCTTTGATATTATTTCAGCACTAGGTCCTATAAATTTTATTCCATGCTTACTCACAATTTCTGAAAACTTTGCATTTTCAGATAAAAAACCATATCCAGGATGGATAGCTTCTGCCCCAGTTAAATCAACTGCAGACATTATTGAGGAAATATTTAAATAACTATTTTGAGGTTGATGCGAACCTATACAAACACTTTCATCTGCAAGTCTAACATGCATTGAGTCAGAGTCTACATCTGAGTGCACAGCAACGGTACCAATGCCCCATTCTTTACAGGCTCTTATTACTCTAACGGCGATTTCACCTCTATTCGCTATTAAAACTTTTTTGAACATTTTATTTATTTAAGAATGACTAATGTTTGACCAAACTCAACAGGCTGTCCATCTTCGACTAGAATTTTTTTAACCTCACCATCAGCTGTTGACGGAACATGGTTCATAGTTTTCATTGCTTCAACAATCATAACTGTTTGACCTTTTTTAATTTTATCACCTACTTCAACAAATTTTTTAGCACCAGGTTCTGCGGCCAAGTATGCAGTTCCAATTATTGGAGATTTAACTCTTATTCCGTCACTGTCGTCTGATGATTTAAGAACAGCTTTGTTTTGAGATACAACAGCGCTTGTTTTTGTTTGTTCAATACTTTTAGCAGCCTTTGAAACTTTTATTTTTGTTTGTCCTTCCTGATATTCCAGCTCTGTTAATTCGAATTCTTTTAAATTATCAACAAGTTCTTTAATTAATTTTTTATCAATCTTCATTTTTTTAATAATTTACTCATTGCTTGAAGCGCCATAACATATCCTTCATCCCCAAAGCCACAAATAACTCCTTTAGCGACCTCGCTTATTAAAGACTTATGTCTAAATTCTTCTCTATTATAAATATTTGAAATATGCAATTCAATTATTGGAATTTTAAGTATTTTAAGTGCATCGTGAATAGCAACTGAACTGTGAGTGTAACCTCCTGCGTTAATAACTAATCCGTCTTGATTATTTCTAGAATTTTGAATTTGATTTATCAATTCACCCTCTATATTTGACTGAAAAAAAGTAAGATTTATATTATTTTTTTTAGCATACTCTTCACAGTTCTTTTCAATATCTTTAAGTGTTAAGCTACCATATTGATTTTTTTCTCTTTCACCTAAAAGGTTGAGGTTTGGTCCATTAAGAATTATAATTTTATTCATAGATTTCTCAGTATTGAATAACTTAATTATGGCAAAAATACAATTAAATGGAAAAAAAGTAGTTATCAAACCTAACTATTCAATATTAGACCTTTTAAAAAAGTATAAACTAACTAATAAAAAAGTTGCTATTGAACATAACGGAATAATAGTCCCTAGAGTTAATTATAAAAAAAAATTTTTAAAAAATAACGATAAAATAGAAGTAGTAACTTTTATAGGAGGAGGGTAGATTGAAAAAAGATATTTTTAAAGTTGGAAATAAATCTCTCAAGTCAAGACTCATAGTTGGTACAGGAAAATATAAAAGTTTTTCTGAAACAGCTAAAGCTGTTAAAGCATCAGGCGCAGATATGGTAACAGTAGCTGTAAGAAGAGTTAATATTTTAGATAAAAAAAAACCAATTCTAACTGATTATTTAAATCCAAAAAAAATAATTTTTTTACCTAATACCGCTGGTTGTTTTAATTCCGAGGATGCACTAAGAACTTTGAGATTGGCTAGAGAGATGGGTGGATGGAAATTAGTAAAATTAGAAGTGTTAGGCGATAAAAAAACTCTTTATCCAAATATGTTGGAAACTATTAAATCTACGAAAATTCTTGCGAAAGAGGGTTTTAAAGTGATGGTATATTGTACTGATGATCCTTTACTAGCAAAAAAGTTAGAGGATAACGGAGCTTGTGCTATTATGCCTTTAGCATCACCAATTGGTTCAGGATTAGGTTTACAAAACACAGTAAATATTTCACTTATAATTAAGCAATCTAAAGTGCCAGTTATAGTAGACGCGGGAATAGGCACAGCTTCTGATGCAACTATTGCAATGGAACTAGGTTGCGATGGAGTATTAATTAATAGTGCAATAGCTAATGCTAAAAAACCAATATTAATGGCAAAGGCTTTTAAGGAAGCAGTAATATCAGGAAGAAACTCATACTTAGCAGGAAGAATGGAAAAAAAATATTTTGCAACACCTAGTTCACCTGTAAAAGGGTTGATTTAATTTTTTTTCTTTCTTCTCACCCAAAGAGTTCTCACTTTTTTTTTTGTTTTTGTTTTCTTTAATTTTTCCTTACTTTTAGAAGCTACTTTAGTTTTTTCTTTTTTAATTTCTTTTGGATTTTGTTTTATTTTTTTTGTTCCAAATATTGCGTTAATATTTTCCAAAGACTTAATAAGTTTTTTTGATTTATTAAGTAAATCAATTTTGTATTCAGGTAATACAAATTTATCGTTTGATAAAATTTTTATATCAAATGAGTATTTTTTTTGAAAATATTTTAATTCATCTAATAAATTTTTTTCAATAAAAATTTTTACTTTTTCTGGAACATAAGCATTTATAATCTTAATTTTATCTGTAAAAGCTAAGTACTGAATTTTTTTTAGGATTTTTTGTGAAAATGATGAAAGAGATAATTGCGTTTCCCATTTTATTGAACCTTCACGTAATCTTTGTCTTGTCATTTCCAGAAGTCCGAAATTACTTATTCTCCCAATTTGAATTCTGGCTCTATCTTTTCTTATGCTTTCTCTCATTTTTTTTTCAACTATTCTTCTATTGTAAAAATTCATCATATCTATGAAATCAATAACAATTAAACCAGATAAGTCTCTTAATTTTATCTGACATGCTATTTCCTCTGCGGCCTCTAAATTTGTATTTAAAGCAGTTTTTTCGATGTTAATTTGTTTCGTGGACTGCCCTGAATTTATATCAATTGAAACTAATGCTTCGGTTGGGTTTATAACTAAATAACCTCCTGATTTTAACTTTACTGTTGGTTCGTAAATATTATTTAATTCTTTTTCTATATTTGCATCATGAAATAATGGTATTTTTCCTCTATATTTTTTAATGTTTTTAATATTTTTAGGCATTAACTCTTTCATGAATTTTTTTGCTTTTTGATAGGCTTCATTCCCTTCGACATAAACATTTTTAGTATTGTTGTCGTAAGTGTCTCTTAATGTTCTTTTTATGATATCTCCCTCTTCATAAACAAGAGATGGAGCGTTTGAATCTAAAGCTTTCTCTTTAATTTCCTCCCAAGTTTTTAAAGTATTTTGAAAATCTTTTTCGATTTCATTCTTGGTTTTGTTTGCACCAGCAGTTCTAACAATTACCCCCATACTTTTAGGTATCTCTATTTCGTTAAGAATATTTCTAATTTTTTGACGATCAGATGAATTAAAAATTTTTCTAGATATACCGCCACCTTTAGGAGTATTAGGCATTAAGACCATATATTTTCCAGCAAGTGAAATAAAAGTTGTAAGTGCAGCTCCTTTCTGTCCTCTCTCCTCTTTTATAACTTGAATAAGAACTACCTGTCCTGGCTTTATGACTTCTTGTATTTTGTATCTTTTAATACCAAAGGACGATTTTACTTTTTCTCGATAGTCTTGTTTTTTATTCTCTTTATCTGTTTGATTTTCATTATTTTCGTTTTTTTCATCTTTGTTTTCTAATTGGCTTTCTTGGGTTAAATTCTCCTGATTAGTTTCAATTATCTTGTCTTTTAATTCTTCCCTTATTTTTTCCTCTGCAATTCTTATCTTTTCTTTATCTTCAGATGGCAATTGATAATAATCCGATTGAATATCGTTAAAAGCCAAAAAACCATGTCTTTCCCTGCCAAAATTTACAAAAGCAGCCTGCAGAGATGGTTCAACTCTACTAATTGTTGCTAGATAAATATTGTTTTTAAAATTTAAATTATTCTTATCTTCAAATTCATACTCTTCAATTGAATTGTTTGATTTAAGAACAATACGAGTTTCATTCGGATGCGAAGCATCGATGTATAGATTTTTTTCCATTTTATTAGAATTCCTTTTAAAATTTTGTAATTTGATATTATTAATTTTTTCATTAAAGTCATTTTATACAATTTTGTGCATAAATACAGGTTTTAATTGTTCAATGCCCTAAGAAAGTCAGAATTGATGCTATAAATAAACTAATGTTTAAATTTCTTAACTTTTCACTTAAATTTGCAATAATATTTACAGGCGCTCTAATATTTTTTGCATTTTCAACTTTATGGTACTTTTCAGCTGGACTACCTGATTACAAAAAATTATCCAATTATCAGCCGCCTATATCAAGCAGAGTATATTCTGAGAATAATAAGTTAATCGCTGAATATGCATTAGAAAAGAGACTATTTATTCCTTTCGAGTCAATACCAGATAAGGTTGTAAATTCGTTTCTTTCGGCCGAAGATAAAAATTTTTTTAGCCATCCTGGTGTGGATGCTAAAGGCATCTTAAGAGCGGTTGTAAAAAATATTAAAAATATTTCACAAAATAAAAGATTAGAGGGAGCTTCAACTATTACTCAACAAGTAGCAAAAAATTTTCTTTTAACAAATGAAGTATCGATAAGAAGAAAAATCAAAGAGGCTATTCTAGCGTTTAGGATTGAAAGAGCTTATACCAAAGAAAGAATATTAGAATTGTATTTAAATCAAATTTACTTAGGTCAAGGCACATATGGAATAGCAGCGGCAAGTTTAGAATTTTTTGACAAATCCATTAAAGAACTTAATTACTCTGAAGCTGCCTTATTAGCCGCTTTACCAAAAGCTCCAAGCAAGTATAACCCTTATAAATATCCTGAAATCGCAAAATTTAGAAGAAATTTAGTTCTAGAAAATCTAGAAGAAAATAAATTTATTTCAAAGAAAGAATTAGAATTATTTAAAAATTCACAGTTAAAACTTAGAAAAAGAAAGATTGAAATAGTTAATGAGGCTAATTCATATACCGAAGAGGTAAGACGAACTGTAAAAAATATTTATGGCTTTGAAAAGCTTTATTCTCAAGGACTTAGTATTAGCACACCATTAAACATTGATTATCAAATCCAAGCATTAAAATCTCTAAGAAAAGGTATTGAAGACTTTGATAAAAGAAGAGGTTGGAGAGGGCCTATAGTTAATAAAAATAAAAATAACAATTGGGAAAAAATACTCGCTTCTTACAGTTTAGACCCAACTTTAAATTGGCACATGGCTGAAATAGTTTCTATAGATAATAAAGAGATAAAATTTAAAATAATTAACAATAAAAAAAATAAATTAAAGGGGTCTTTGCTATTTAAACATTTAAAATGGTCAATACCCAAAAAAAAAACTATCCAAGATATTCATAAAATTGGTGATATCATTTTCATCAAAAAGAAAAACAATAATTGGCATTTAAAGCAATACCCAAAAGTTAATGGAGGAATAGTTGCTCTTGATCCTTTTACTGGCAATATTTCTGCACTAGTCGGGGGATTTAATTTTAAAAAAAGTGAATTTAATAGAGTTACACAAGCAAAAAGACAACCAGGCTCAGCATTTAAACCAATTGTTTATGCTGCAGCATTAGAGAAAGGTTTCGCTCCGAACTCAATCATACTTGATGCACCATTTGTAGAGAGCCAAGGTGTAGGACTAAAAAATTGGAAGCCGGAAAATTATGGAAAAAAATTTTACGGCCCATCAACTTTAAGAAAAGGAATTGAATATTCGAGAAATTTAATGACAGTTAGAATTGCAAAAGTATTAGGTTTAAATGAAATTTTAGATTTATCTAAACAACTTAATATATATGACGAGATACCAGAATTATTATCGGTTTCTTTAGGAGCAGCTGAAACTACACTAATTAATTTAACATCTGCTTATGCTCCGTTTGTTAATGGAGGTAAAAAAATTGAACCCAAATTAATTTCCAGAATACAAGATAGAAGAGGAAAAACAATATTTAATCAAAAAAGTATTAAGTGCATAGGATGTGATAAATTTATTAACGAAGAAATTAAATTCCCTAAAATCGAGAGTAACACTGATAGAGTTATAAGCGAAGAAACAGCTTATCAAATGACTTCAATTTTGCAGGGGGCTGTTAAACGAGGGACGGCAAAAAAGTTAAGATCTTTAAAAGTTCCTTTAGCAGGAAAAACTGGTACAACAAACGATAATTATGATGCTTGGTTTATTGGGTTTACCTCAAACTTAGTCGTTGGTGTTTATGTTGGATACGATAATCCAAAATCTTTGGGAAAATTTGAAACGGGATCAAAAGCAGCGTTACCTATATTCAAAGATTTTATCGAAAACGCTTTATATAAAGAAGATTTCAGTGACTTTAAAATACCTGAAAATATTTTTTTAACATCATTAAATTATGATACTGGTGCCAAATCAGTTCAAGGGGATAAAAATTCAATTATTGAAGCTTTAAAATTAACAGATATTAACAACATAAATAATAATAATTTATTATCAACAAATGGTCGTGGTAATATAATTAAATTTAGACAATTTTATTAATGGAAAATTTTGAAACAAAAATATCAGCTACTAAAAAATCCTTAAATAATATAAGGGGGTATCTTTGATAAAGAAAATATTTCAAAAAAGATAGAAGAATTAGAGAAAATAACTTTAAAGGAAAATTTTTGGAAAGACAAAAATTTAGCAAAAAAGACAGTAAAGCAAAAAAAAATTTTTGAAGATATTTTTAACTCTTACACAAAATCATTAAAAGAATTTCATAATTTACAAGATTTATATACTTTAGCTTCTCAGGAAAAAGATGAAGAGACAATTTTAGACTGTGAAAAAAAAATTGAGCAAATACTTCAAGATACAAAACAAAGTGAAATAAACTGCTTTTTATCTGGAGAAAATGATGGATATGATATTTATCTGGAAATTCATGCAGGCGCAGGTGGAACTGAAAGTCAAGACTGGGCTGATATGCTGCGAAGAATGTATATGAAATGGTTTGATAGAAAAAAATTTAACTACGAAATAATTAGTGAGCATAAAGGTGAAGAAGCTGGAATAAAATCATCTACAATAAAAGTTGATGGCGAATACTTATACGGACTTATGAAATCAGAGTCGGGAGTTCATAGACTTGTTCGAATTTCTCCATTTGATAGTGGAGCCCGAAGACACACTAGCTTTGCAAGTGTGTGGGTATACCCAGCAGTAGAGGATGACATAAATATAAATATAGATGATAAAGATTTAAGAATAGATACTTACAGATCAAGCGGGGCTGGAGGTCAACATGTTAACACTACAGATAGCGCTGTTAGGATAACACACATGCCAACAAAAATAGTAGTTCAATGTCAAAACGAAAGATCTCAACATAAAAATAAAGAAACCTGTTTTAAAATGCTTAAAGCCAGACTATATGAGCATGAGCTACAAAAAAAAGAAGAAGAAAATCAAAAAGAATTAACATCAAAAACAGATATTGGTTGGGGTCATCAAATTCGTTCTTATGTCCTTCAACCCTATCAGTTAGTAAAAGATTTAAGAAATAAAGCAGAAAGCACTAATCCAGAAAGTATTTTAAACGGAAATATAGACTTGTTTATTGAAGAGGGAATTAAACAAAAAAAATGAAAAAAATAGTTGTCAATTTTATTTTATTTTTATTTCTTATATTAATAGCTTTTGCAATCATACTTTCAACAATAGGAATTGAAACAAAAAAGTTTAATAAAATAATCTCAGATGAAGCTGCTCGAACAAAAAATATTTACTTAGAATTGAATAAAATAAAATTTAAACTTGATCCAAAAAAATTAAGTTTATTTTTGGAGACACAAAATCCTTCTATCATCTATAAAAATATATCGATTCCTGTTCAAAATATTAAAGTATATGTAGATTTTATATCTTTAGTAAAATCAAATCCAAAAATTAAAAAAGCAAATATAGTTTTAGACGTTCTAGATGTTTCTCAATTAAATAAATTAACAAATCTAATTAAACCATCAAATTTTAAAACATTATTAAATAATAAAATTCAAGATGGAAAATTAATTTCTGAGGTTGAAATATTTCTCAATAAAGAAGGATCATTTAAAAATTTTATAGCCAGGGGGAATGTAAAAGATTTAAAAGCAGAACTAATAAATGGACTATTCCTAACCAATACTAATTTTAGCTTTTTTGCAGACAAAAATGACGTTCTAGTTAAAAACATATTTGGAGATTTAGAAGATATTAAAATAGAGGATGGTGACATTAAATTAAATTTTGACAACGGAGTAAAAATAGACTCGAATTTTAATTCAAAATTAGATTTAAATAAAAACAATTATAGTAAATATTCAAATTTTCTTAAAAAATTTACAATCGTAGATAATTTAAAGGTTTTAAAAGCTGAATTTAGAAATAATTTCTCTATCAAATTCGATAATACTTATAAAGTTAAAGACTATATTTATAATCTTTCAGGAAACCTCAATAAAGGTAAATTTTATTTATTAGAGCCTATAAAAAGCAATTTTATAAATGAGAAAATAAAAGAGATTTATTTATCAGATTTCCAAATTCAAACTGTTTTTCTCCCAAAAAATATTAGTATTAAAGGTAATGGCAAATATTCTTTCGATAACTTAGACTTTTTTCAAATAAATTTGAAAAATAATTTTAATAAAGATGAACTTAATTTAAAATTAGATCTAGATTATAGAAATAGTTTTAAATTAGATTTAATTAATTATGAGAAACCAAAGAATTCAATTGCTCAAATATCCTTAGATTTAAAAAAAAAAAAGAATTTTACTAAAATAAATCAAATTACTTTCAGAGAAGGAAATAATTTAATTAAAGTTGATAGCTTAGATTTTAAAAATGATAAATTTTTATCATTTAAAAAAATTGATATTAAAACAAAATACAATAATTTTTATATACTTAATGATAAAAAAATATTTATAAAAGGCTCAAAATTTGATGCGACTAATTTAACTAGATTTTTAAATAAGCAGAGTGAAGATAAAGAGTTTAAAGAACTTAACGGAGAAGTTGAGATTGATTTTAAAAAAATTAGAGTACCAATGTCTGAAAAGCTCGAAAACTTTAAATTACTTGGCGAAATCAATAATGGAAAATTTTCAAAAATTTCATCAAAAGGAGATTTTGGCGGTGGTAATTTTTTAGACATGTCATTGAAAAAAAATAAAGATAGTGAAAAAAAATATTTGGAAATTTATTCAGACTTAACTCGACCTTTATTAACAGAATACAGTTTTTTTAATGGTCTTTCAGGAGGGGAATTGCTTTTTACATCTATCATTGATGGGCCAAAATCTAGCTCAAAACTCAAGATTGAGAATTTCAAAGTGATTAATGCACCCGGAATAGTTCAATTACTATCACTAGCAGATTTAGGTGGTTTAGCTGATTTAGCTGAGGGTGAGGGATTATCTTTCGACATTTTAGAAATTAAGATGGAAAAAAATAAAAATTATTTAAAACTAAACGAAATACTTGCTTTAGGTCCAAGCATGTCAGTTTTGATGGAAGGTTACCAAGATGAAAACGGGCTCACAAGCTTAAGAGGCACATTGGTCCCAGCTAAAACTTTAAATAAGATGATTGCTAAAATACCGGTAATTGGAGATATTGTAATTCCAAAAGATGTTGGAGAAGGCTTATTTGGAGTAAGTTTTAAAATGAAAGGTCCTAAAGGTAAGATAAAAACCACAATTAATCCTATAAGAACATTAACCCCACGATTCATACAAAAGATAGTAGATAGAAATAAAGAAACTAAATAATTTTTATTAAGTAATGTTTTTTCTTTCCATGTGAAAATTTTAAAACATTGTTTTTAAAATCTTTTTTCTGAACAATTTTTTTTTCATCAGTAATTACTACATCATTAATTTTAAAACCTTTATTTGCAATTGTTCTTCGTGCTTCACTTTTGGAATTGACAATTTTATTATTTGCAATTAAATCTAAGATGTTTATCCCTTCTTCAATCTCTGACGACTTTATTTTGATTTCAGGTAAGTAGGAACTTACACCTCCACTTACAAATATATCTTTTGCTGTTTGTTCTGCTCTCTTTGAAGCTTCTTTACCATGAAGTATTCTAGTTGCTTCATTGGCTAGAAGAACCTTCAAATTATTTATATTTTTTTCTTTTTTAATAATATTTTGTATTTCTTTTGTTTCAATCTCTGTAAAAAAATTTAAAAATCTTTTTACATCTCTGTCATCAGTATTTCTCCAAAACTGCCAATAATCATAAGGAGATAGTTTATCTTCGTTAAGCCAAATTGCTCCTTTCTCAGTTTTTCCCATTTTTGCACCAGAAGCTAAAGTAATCAACGGAGAGGTTAAACCAAAAGCCTCTTTTTGTAATAATCTTCTTATTAAATCTGTCCCGCTAACAATATTTCCCCACTGATCTGATCCCCCAATTTGTAAAATACAATTGTTATTTTTAAATAATTGGTAAAAATCATAAGCTTGTAAAATCATGTAATTAAACTCCATATAACTTAGGGATTGTTCCCTTTCTAATCTAAGTTTAACACTTTCAAAAGTAAGCATTTTATTAATAGTAAAATGACTTCCTATATCTCTTAAAAACTGAATATAATTCAACTTTGTTAACCAATCGGCATTATTAACGAAAATAGGTGCAGTTTTTTTGTCTGAAGTATCTAAAATTTTTTTAAAAACTTTTTTAATACTTTGAATATTATTTTTTACATCTTTTTCTTTTAATATTTTTCTAGTAGTGTCTTTACCTGATGGATCTCCAATTAAAGTTGTGCCACCTCCTAAAAGCACAATTGGTTGATGTCCATACTTTTGCATCAATTTTAAAATCATAATTTGAAGCAAACTACCAACATGCAAACTATTAGCTGTACAATCAAAACCTATGTAGCCAGATATAGATTTTTTATTACAAATTAGCCCTAATTCATCGATATCTGTACACTGGTTAATGTACCCTCGAACTTGCATTTCTAATAAAAACTTATTTTTCATAGTGCTATTTTACAAAGCAACTATTATACAAAAATTGTTATAAATAAATAAAAATATGCAAAAAAATTGGATCTCGATAGGTTTAATGAGTGGTACTTCTGGGGATGGAGTTGATGCTTCTGTTATTGAGACCAATGGGACAAATGAATACCAGTTAATTGAAGACAAATACTATGAATATGACTCTGATATTTTTAGAGATATTCACAATTTAAAAGAAAAAATTCATAGAATCGAAGATGTAGAAATTTTTAGCAAAGAATTAAATGATTTAGAAAGAAAAATAACAATTTTTCATGCCAAAATAATTAAAGAAATGAACTTAAGCAATGAAACTTTAGTAGGGTTTCATGGCCAAACTATTTATCACAATCCCAAAGAAGGAATATCAAAGCAACTAGGAGATGGTAAGCTTTTAAATCAATTAACAAAAAAAAATATAGTATTTGATTTTAGAAGCAATGATATTCTAAATGGAGGGCAAGGAGCACCCTTAACACCTATTTATCATCATTTGATCTGTTTGAAAAATAAAATTAAATTACCGATTTGCTTTCTCAATATTGGAGGAATTTCAAACATTACTATTATAAAAGAAAAAAACAAACTATCCGAATTAATAAGCAAAGATATTGGACCTGGCAACTGTCTTATGGATTTCTGGGTTAGAAAAAATTCAGATAAAAAATTTGATAAAGATGGTCTTTTAGCTTTAGGCGGAAAAAGAAATGAAATAATTTTTGAGCAAGCTCAGGAATTATATGCAAATAGAAATAACAAAAATAAATTGTCATTTGACACTAACGATTTTGATATTTCTTTCATTAGAGGTTTAAGCCTCGAAGATGGTACAGCGACACTTACAGATTTTACAGCAAGCATTATTGGTGTTGAATTATCTTTATCACTTAATAAATCAAAAGAAAAAATTGAGAATATTTTAATATGTGGTGGAGGAAGAAAAAATAGAGTTTTAATAGAAAAAATAAAAGAAAATTTACCTTTAAATATAAATCTAAAGTTAATAGATGATTATGAAATAAATGGTGATTTTATCGAGTCGCAGGCTTTTGCATTTCTTGCTGTAAGATCATTTTTAAAATTGCCAATTTCATTTCCAAATACAACTGGATGTAAGGAGCCTTGTATTGGAGGAAAATTAATTAAAAATTAAATTAATGCAGTTTTTTCTTTTAAATACTTTTCAATCTCGGTTGTAAGTTCTTTTTCTCTATCTTTAAAAAAATGATTAGAGTTTTTAATTTTTGAAAAAATTACCTCTACACCTTTTTGGCTTTTAATTCTATTATCTAATTCATCTATACTTTCTTTAGTGACAAGTTCGTCATTATCACTATACACGACCTGCCCGGACGTTGGACAGGGAGCTAAAAAGGAAAAATCATACACATTAGGTTGTGGTGAAACAGCAATAAAATTATTCACTTCAGGCCTTCTCATTATTAGCTGCATACAAATTAAAGAGCCAAAAGAAAAACCAGACACCCAGCATTGACTATAATCTAAATTCTGTCGCTCTATCCAATCAAGCGCAGCTGCAGCATCAGACAACTCTCCTTGACCATTATCGAAAACTCCATCACTTTTTCCAACGCCTCTAAAATTTACTTTGATTACTGAAAAACCATTTTCCAAAAAAATATTATACATGAGCTGAACTATTCTATTGTTCATTGTTCCCCCATATTGTGGATGCGGATGCAATACAATTGCTACTGGAGAACCAAATTTAGGATTTTTGTAATATTTTGCTTCAAGTCTACCAGCGGGTCCAGGTATAAAAATTTCTAAACTTTTAGGTTTCATGTTTGATAATGATTATTATTTTTAAAAAAAAG
>MDTB01135435.1_pt1 | contig 14845 bp, 25 predicted proteins | sample 811161 | NCBI WGS metagenome assembly MDTB01 (sample SAMN05326650, study PRJNA326480) | marine metagenome | isolation source: seawater | place: Mediterranean Sea | collected 2009
AGTGCTAAAGATAAAGCTCGTAAGAAAAGTTACTATGCAAGACATAATGCACAGGGTAAACCTAGTAGTAAGATGTCTGCAAAGTATTGGTCCCATAAAGTTAAATGGTGATGATATGGCAAATATTACTCACGAAGAAAGAGAGATAATTATGAAAAGAATAAGGCTTAATAAAAATAAATGAAAACTAAAAAAGAAATTGAGGACTCTATTAAAAAAATAATTGAAGAAAGTATATTACCTACTGTACAAATGCATGGAGGTCATGTAGAACTACAATCGTTTAATGATGGAATAGCTACAATATTTTTAAGTGGTGCCTGTAGTGGATGTGCAATGTCTACACAAACATTAAAGATGGGCATAGAGAATATGTTAAAATATTATATACCTGAAGTCTTAGGTGTTGAAGGAATTGAAGATCCAAATTCTACTGTTGATCCTTATTATTCATAAAGTGTCTCCTATTAGAGAATTTTATACTTTAAATAAGTTTTAAGGAGATAATCATGAGTAGAGATGGTAATATGCATCCAAATTCGCTCAATAACTTACGCCCCTTCACTAAAGAAGGTGCGCGCGAGGGACAAAAGAATTCTGTTCTTGCAAGAAAAGCGAATAAAGAAGCAAGAGAAGCATTGAAATTATCATTAAATGATTGGAAGTCTTTAAGAGACGAAATTAAAGATGAAGCGCCTGGAGCTTTAGACGTTTTAAGAATTGCTATGTCTAAAGCAATAGGTCAAAATGATATGGAAGAAGCTACAAGAGTAGCTACTATTTTAGCTGAATTTGAAGCTCCAAAACTACAAAGACAAGATATAAACCAAGTAACTAAGACCGCTGACTTAACTGATGACGAATTAGAAAAAGCAATACAAGATTTAGGGGGTGGTTTTTCAACACATAAAAATGCATTAAATTAAAAGGATGAAGTATGGATACGCGTGTAGATGAGAATTTAAGTAAGCATTTATTAATCGAAGGATTAATTCAATATTATAAAGGAATAATTGCTAAGCATAAAGCTAATATATCTATTTATATGACTAAATCAATTGGTATTGGAGAACACTCTGATATTATTGAAACTGTTGATAAAGAATTAGATTCAATGGCAACGGCTCAAGATAAGTTAGATGTATTGCAAAAGCAATTTATAGATAACGGATAATAATCATGACTACAAAGTCTCTACAAAAAGAAAGTGTTTATAGTAAATACGATGAAGATGGAGATGGAGTAGTTAGTGATGAAGAGTTATCTCATGCTAGAGAAATTAAAGAGTTGGAGTCAACTTTGCGTAAGCAGTTAGCTCAACTTAGAATGGCTAGGTATACTTTAATTTCTATGGGAGTATTTACAGCAGCAATGTTTTTTATTCCTATTGAAAGAGTAGATGCATTAGCTGATATTAGTAATTTATTTTATATCTCAGGTGCAGGTATTGTAGGTGCATATATGGGTGCTAGCGCTTGGGTTCAAAGGAAAAATGGTAAATGAATATAGAACAATTAAGAAACGAATTAACTCAAGATGAAGGATGTAAACTTGAAATTTATAGAGACCATTTAGGTTATCCAACTTGTGGTATAGGTCATCTTATTACAGACTTTGATGAAGAATTATTTGGACAACCAGAAGGAACACCTGTATCTCAAGAAAAAGTAAATGAATTATTTGAACGAGATATACAAATTACATTAAATGAATGTAACGATTTATATAACAACTTTGATGTATTACCAGAAGAAGTTCAACATATAATAGCAAATATGATGTTTAATATGGGAAAACCTAGATTAAGTAGATTTGTTAATATGAAAAAAGCTGTTCTTGAAGGTGATTGGAAAGAAGCTTCAGTTCAAATGCAAGACTCTAAATGGTATCAACAAGTACCTAATAGAGCAGGAAGATTAGTAACAAGGATGAAAGATTTATCATAGTTAACCCAGGAGCGGATTATGACACGATATATTCAAGCAGTAAATCCTAACGAAGATATTAAAAAAGAAAAACCTAAAGTTAAAAAACAAAAAGAAAGAGTTCTTAATTATTTAACTAAACCGGGAAATTATACTTCTGAACAATTAATGGAAAGTAGAAAAATTTATTCTGGTGATGGAGGTAAATATTAATGTCTAGTTATGGTTATAAAGAAGCTGTAACCGACGAACAATTAATTAATTTAATTGAAAGTGGGGTACAAAACTCTACTGGAGATTGGTTAAATAGTTCCGATCTAGCTAGAGAAAGGTTAAAAGCTACGTATGAATATGCAGGTGTCGCAGACGCTCATCTGTCTCCACAAGGAGTTTCAACAATTGTTGATACGTCTACTACTGAGGTTGTAGAGGCTTACACAGCAATATTATCTGATTTATTTTTAAATAATCAAAGACTTGCTAGATTTATTCCTTATGATGAAACTCCTGGAGCTTTTAAAGCTGCTAAAGATGCTTCATCATTAGTTAATTATTGTTTATTTAAAAAGAATAATGGCTGGGAATTAATTAGTCAATGGATTAAAGCTTCACTGTTATGGAAAAATTCTATATGTAGATGGGATTTTATTGAAGATGAAGATTATATATTTGAAGAATTTGAAGAAATAACTCAACAAAATTTAGATGAACTATTATCTGATGATAATGTAGAAATAGTTGGCGAATTAGAATATACTAATAGATCTGTTGGCGAAGGTGCTGAAAATACAGATGTAGAATTAGTATATACTAATGTTAGAATAAGAAAGAAATTAAATAAATCAAGAGTAAAGATTGAATTATTACCACCAGAAAACTTTCGTATATCTAGAGATTCAAATAATATTGATGATGCTCATTTTGTAGGAATACAAACAGAGATGACTAGATCTGAAATTAGAAAGTATTGGCCAGAACAGTCTAAAGATATTGATTCTTGGGACGATTTGAAAGAAGAAGTTTGGATAGGTTCTTCTGGATATTCTCAAGATGTTGCAGCAAGAAAAACTGTGACAGGTCAAGAGTACTGGCAAGGTTCTACACAAAAAGATGCAATGCCTCTTGAAGCTAACAGAGAAGTAACTGTTACTGAGTGTTGGTTAAAAGTAGATAGAGACGGAGACGGTATTGCAGAATTAAAGCATTTTATTACTATTGGAACTCATATACTACACGAAGAAGATGTTGAGACTATTCCATTAGCATCTATAGTTCCTATTGATATACCATTTGAATTTTATGGATTATCAATGGCTGACTTTACAAGGTCTTCTACTTTAGCAAGTACTGCAATTTTAAGAGGATTTGTAGAAAATACTTATTTAACTAATTATAGTCCTAAGCTTGCAGACCCAAATGTAGTAGATTTTTCTGCTTTACAAAATATGAAGCCTAAGCAAATAATACCAACTAATGGTAATCCAGCAGCTGCAGTTCAAAACTTGCCACCAGAGACTATGTCTACTGGTACTGTTCCATTATTAGAACATTTACAACTTATAAAAGAACAAGCAACTGGAATGTCAAAAGCTGCTCAAGGTTTAAATGATACTTTATATGTTTCAGGTAATTCTGAACAAAAGCTTTCCGCTGTTCAATCAGCAGCCCAGAAGCGCATTCAACATATAGCGCGGAGATTTGCTGAAACTGGATTTAAGCGGTTAATTGCTGGTGTCTATGAGACTATGTACAAAAATATTAAAGGTACTTATTCGTACAATATGGATGGGGTTTATAAGTCTATAGATATGAACGCACTTCCATCTAGAATGGATGTAGAGATCTTCTTAGATATAGGAGAAAATTCAAACTCTACTATGATACAAAAATTAAATAAAATTGGTGCAGAAGTTCTTCCAGCTCTCAATAATCAAGGTGCAGGTATAGTCGTTAAACCTGAAGCGCCAGCAATATTGGCTACAAAACTTATTGAAGCTATGAATATTGATAGTAATGATTTTCTTGAAGATTATACTACAGATGAATTTAAGCAAAAAGCTGCAGAAACTATACAAAAACAGTCTCAAGCAGCTGAGCAAGCAAGACAAATGGAACAACAAAAAGCTACTACTGATCTTGCTTTACAAGAAGCTAATGTTAATTATACTAATGCTCAAAGTAAAAATACTCAAGATGATAATGCAAAGCAATTAGCAGTATCAATTGATAAACATTTTCAAGAATGGGCAGACTTAACTATTAAGGCTGCAAAAGAAGGTACTAAACTACCAGATCATCCAGAGTATGGTCAAATAATATTAATGGCAAAGCAATTATTACAGGGAGTAAATGCAAATGGCAACAGTAACACTTAGCGCGGCTGGAGTTGGCGCAGCTCAATCAGGTACTATCACAACTGCTGGTGGATCTGGTGGAGGAATTATTATGGTAACTAATCATAGTGACGGTGCGATAACATTTAATGTCGCAACTGCAGGCACAGACGTACAAACTGGCCTTAGTTTGGGTCCTAAATCTTATATGTTAGTAACAGGATTAGACAATGGTGCTCAAACTTTAACTAGTTTAAAAACAACACATGGAACTTCAGCTCAGTCTGGAGAAATAATTTATAATACATTAGTAACTTAATACTAATTAACTAACTAACGCCTTATGGGTTAGTAATATAATCTTGCTTAATAAAGGAGATAAATATGACAAGAGATTTTTTCGCAGAAATGTTCGATCATTATGCACCTTATTCTATTGGTTTTGATCGAGTATTTAATAGGTTAAATAATTATACTACAGAAAGTTCTTATCCACCATACAATATAATTAAAAATGGTGATTTTGATTTTACTATAGAATTAGCTATTGCTGGTTTTTGTAAAAAAGATATTGATATTGAATTATCTGATGGTGTTCTTACAATTAAATCTATAAAAGAAAACAATGATGATGAGAACAATTTATATAGAGGTATTTCGTATAGAAAATTTACTAGACGATTTACTCTATCTGATGATATAGTAGTTAATTCTGCAAAATTAGAAAATGGCTTGCTAAAAATTCATTTAGAAAGAATTGTTCCAGAAGAAAAGAAGCCTAAAAAGATTTCAATAGAAGGATAAATAATCTAATGGACAAATACCGTAAGACAGCTGAGAAGAGGCTGGGTAATACTAAATCCTATGGTAATCATAAAGTTCATCCAGACGAGTTAGCGCGACTTTCCCACGTTAAAGGGCATTTTGCTGCTAAAGAAAGAGATGAATTTTTTGATGAAGTATATGGTGAAGTATTAGTAGATTTATTTGTTGAGTGGCTCAAAACTGATCCTCATGAAACTAAGACTCGAGAATTTTTATATTCTTCTGCTATGGCACTTGGAAGTGTTAAGGAGAAAATGATACAATTTGAGACTTACGGTAAAAATATTCCGCATATACAAGAGGAGGATAACCCTAATGAGTGATTTGAGAGATATAGATAATACTCAATTAAAGAAAAATTTAGATGTAATGATTAATACTTTAGAATATGATTCTATGAGAAGTCCGGGTAAAGCTAAATTAAATGCTCAGACTTTAGTTCATTTACATCAATTAAAAGAAATTTATAATAATAATAAGAATTCAAAGCCTATACCTAAAAAGGAGGTAAAAGCAAATGGATAATACCCAAGCAATACCAGACTCTACCCCTCGGGATGATTCTGTAGCTGAAGGTGGTCGAACAGAAGATCAATTGCTGGCTGACATTGTTCGTAGCTCGAATTTTACGAGTAACGAAGAGTCTCTACCCACTGAGCAAGTACCTGAGTTAGACCCGGAGGAATCAGATAAAGAAGACCCAAAATCTGAGGAATCCGAAAGTGAAGAAGTTGAAGAAGAAGTCGAATCTGAAGAGACAGAGACTGAAGGAGAAGATGCCGCTGAAGAAGCCGCTACCGAAGGACTAGAAGTTTTTACTCAAGATGATTTAGATTTAGATGCTAAAGTTGCTATTAAAATAGATGGCAAAGAAACTGAAGTATCTTTTAGTGATCTAATTAAAGGTTACTCTACTGAACAATCTCTTTCTCATAAGGGTCGTGAACTTGGAGAAGCTAGAAAAAAATTAGACGAGGAATATCAAGGCAAATTTGGTGAATTAGCTAATATGTCAAAAGCTTCTTTAGCAGTCCTTTATTCTACTGAACAAGATCTTGCTAAGCAATATCATGATTTAGATAAAGACATAGACACTGCAAGAAAAGATAACGATACGTTTGCGTTAAGTGATCTTAAAGATAAAAGAGAACAAGCGCAAAAGCAATATTGGGACGCTAGAAATAAAAGAGAGCAGTTAGTATCTGCTGTTGAAAAAGAAGGCGTTGAACAAAGTAATAAAGCTTGGAAAGAACAATTAGACTATTTTAATAAAGCTATTCCTGATATGATTCCTGGATTCAATGAAGAAAGGGCTAAATCTATAAGGGAATTTGCTATTAATGAAGGTATATCACCTGAAGTATTAAATAGCATTGCAGATCCAAAGATTGTTAAATTTGTAGATGATTATCGTATTTTAAAGCAGGGAATTAATAAAGGAACTGTTAAAAGAAAAGCTACAACAGTTAAGAAAGCACCATTACGTAAGGCTAAAACTGTATCTAAAAAGAAAGAAGATGCTAATAATACTTTACGTGCTAAAGCTCTTAGTGGCAATGCTACGCAAGAAGAGCAAAATATGTTCCTAAGAAATATAGCTGAGCGCTCTTTAAGTTCTTTATAACTTAAACTTATAGCCTAAGGAGGAATATCATGGCTAGTACACTCGGTGTTCGTGGTACTGGAGGACCTGCTGGTCCGGCCCGTGCTACAAATAAAGATGTTTCCGAAAGGGAAGATCTTTCTAACTTTATTTCGATGATTACAAGGGATGAAACCCCTTTTATATCATCTATTGGTAAAACTAAAGCAACTGCTATTTATCATGAATGGCAGACAGATGCATTAGAAGTTCCTGGCGATTCAGTCATTCCAGAAGGTACTGACTGGTTAGAGCCTACTTCTTCTGGTGGAACTGCTACACCTACCGTTGGTGGTAAATTTGCTCATACTGGTCCAAATAGAACCAGACTTGGAAACTATACACAGATTAATGGTAAAACTATTGCTGTGTCAGGTACAAGGAGAGCTGTAGATCAAGCGGGTATTGCTGACGAATACGCTTATCAACTTAAGAAGCGTGGAACTGAAATGAGACGTGATGTTGAGCACGATATGGTTCATTCATATAATGTTTCAGCAGCTGTAGCTTCTCAGTCTAATACTGCAAGAAAGGCTGGTGGTTACCAATCTTTTATTAATGATACTGATACTGTTAACTATGTAGGTGGTTGGGGAGCTCCTGTTGCTGCAGATATAGGAAATGGTAAAGGTAAGCCAAGATCTGCTGCTACTAGTGGTACAGCTGCTCCTGCTACTGCAGCACTATCATTAACTGAGATAGATTCTGTTATGCAGAGTATCTATGAAGAAGGTGGTAAAGCTACTAAAATAATGCTATCACCAAAATTAAGGAGAGATTTCTCTGACTTAATGGTAAGTGATACTGGCGTAAGACGTAATATGGATTCTGACGGAAAACTAAGACAGTCAGTAGATGTATACATGTCTGATTTTGGTGATCTTATGGTAGTACCTAACTATATTATGGGTCTTACTAATGCAGTTCAATTTACAAACTCAGCTGGAAGTCCAGGAAACTTAGCTGCTACTACTAACGTAGCTAACTTTGCTGCAATACTTTATGATCCAATGTGGTTTGCAACTGCGTATCTAAGACCTCTACAAGAAGTAGATGTAGGTCAGAAGGGTGATTCAACTGTTGGAATGATGGTTGAAGAGTGCACTCTAGAAGTACGTAATCCAAAAGGATGTGGAGCTATTTACGGCTTAGCATAATCAACTCGAGGAGGCTCTATGAGTCTCCTCATTTTTATTGGGAGAGAATATTATGGCTATTGTAATTGTACCGACAAAGAGAGGAATGCAAGACATAGACAGAAGTACGTTTAAAGATTCAGGATATGATGTAGATAAAGAGTTAGCTAAAAAGAAAAAGAAGAAAAAAGTAGATTATAAAGGACATGGTGGTAAAATATCTAAACACTATAAAGGTGGTGGATATGTAATAACCGGAAGAGATTAAAATAACGGGAGGGAACAATGTACGTTATAAAAACGAACGCAGGAAATATATACCCAGTAGAAAAATGTGTATATAGAATAGGAGCAGCTACAGGCGGTGGATATAAGTTAACACATTTAGATCTTATAAATGTAAGTGGTACACCAGCACCAACTTTACAAGCATCACTTACAGCAGCAACTGCTGGTGATGAATTAGGTTATATAGGTAAATCAGGTAGATTTATCGCTATAACAGAGCCTGCTACATAGGAGAATTTAAATGACAAAGAGTGATTTTAAATTTCAAAGCGCTACTATAAATCCAAAAGAATCTATAAAAGCAGGATTTGATTTAAAAACAGGTGAGTGGGAAGCTACTCAAAATATACAACAATATAAAGAACAAGCTAAACTTGATAGAGATAGACAAGACTATTTTGGTAAAGCTAATAAAGGCTATCGAAAAATGGCTACTATACCAGATATTGTTGCTATTAAAATAAATGAAGATCATGGTATAGATTTACACGATCCAGCATTTATGCATGATAAAGATAAAATGATAAAATTAAAACATGTATTAAGGTTTGAATATCCTGATCTTTTAATTAACACTTAATAGGAGAGTAGTATGGCTTTAACATATACAGAGTTAACTACTCTAGTTCGAACTTGGTCGAATAGAGACGAACAAATTGTATCTGATGCTATTATACAAGATGCTTTACAATACGCAGCAGATAAAACTTACAGAACATTAAGAGTTCCGCCATTAGAAAATGTAGCAGTATTTACAAATGATAGTGATAGTCTTGATAACGCGACAACTGCTGCTACTAATCTTAATCCAAGTAAAACAGAAATACAAGTACCTCAAGACTTAGTTGAAGTTATTGCAATAAAAGAAACTGATTCAGCAGGAAATACAATAAGAGTATTTAATGAAAAGTTAGACCCAAGAACTTTCTTTGATCCATTATCAGAAAAGTATACTAATAATAATTATTGGACTAGAGAAAGAAACGTAATATTCGTAAGTCCTGGATTTAATTTATCTAGTTTAGGTACTGCATCTAATATAGAAGTATATTATTATAGACGTTTACCATCATTAAATGCTAAATACGCTGTAACTACATTAAACTATTCAGCTGGATTACTTACAACTACAGGTGGTACAACTGCGTTATATTTTGTAAATGGTAATACAACGACTGCTTATGCAACTGCTACCGAAGCAACCACAGCAGCAGATGGAGCTGGAACAAATACAGCAAACTATATTGGTATTGATGTACCACATTGGTTAAGAGACGAAAATGAACGAATACTTTTATACGGAGCTTTGGCTCAAATTTTTGCCTTCGTACAAGACGATGAACAAGCAGCAAAATATAGTAATATGTTTTATGCAGAGATTAAAGAGCTTAATGATGAAGATAAGCAAAGGCAAGCTTCTGGGGGAAATGTTCAAGTAAACTTTAATGGGCGAGGATTAATATAATGACTACACCAGCAAGACCAGGAAAATTTACAGGAGCTACAGACACTGCCTCAGCAGGTAGTTATTTTGGAACAACACTGCTTAGTGGAATATCAGACTTAGTTGCAGCAGACGTTACTTCAGCACAAACTTCAGCTACTAACGCAGCAACAAGTGCATCAACAGCTTCAACACAAGCAACCAATGCAACTGGAAGTGCAACAGTCGCACAACAATTCGCAACTAATGCACATAATACTCAATTCGATTATAGTGGTAGTAACTACTATTCAGCATTACATTATGCTACTGAAGTATCTAATCAAACTACTTTAGCAACAACTGCAAGAACTGATGCACAAAAGTTTGCTACTAATGCAGCTAACTCTGCCTTCACATATAGTGGAGATAGTTATTATTCAGCATTACACTACTCGGCAACATCAAGTACTTCAGCAACTGCTTCAGCAACTAGTGCTACAGCATCTGCTACTAGTGCTACTGCTAGTGCCACAAGTGCTACTGCTTCGGCTACTAGTGCAACAGCATCTAGTAATAGTGCAAGTACATCTAGTGGGCATGCGACTACTGCAAGTGGTCATGCAACTACTGCAAGTAATTATGCAGTTAAAGTAGATGGAGTCGTACCAAGTACTTCTGATTACTCTGCTAAAGCTTGGGCTATAGGTGGTACAGGTGTAGATCATGCTTCAGGTGGTGGTAATGCTAAAGACTGGGCAACTGAAACAACAACAACTGCAGATAATACAGAGTATAGTGCTAAAGAATATGCAATAGGAACACAATCAGGTCAAAGTGCTGGATCAGCTAAACAATGGGCTATTGGTGGTGGTTCTGGATTCACTACAAGTACAGCAGTGGCTGGAGGTGTTTATTCAGCTAAATATTATGCAGAACAAGCAGCAGCTTCAGCAGATAGTTTTGACGATGTTTATCTCGGTGCAAAGAGTTCTGATCCTACAGTAGATAATGATGGAGATGCTTTAACATCTGGAGATTTATATTATAATACTGGAAGTAGTGATTTAAAGGTCTATAGTGGATCAGCTTGGGAAACTGCAGCAGTAAGTACATCAGGATTGCCAACTGCAGGTTTTACAATCGCAATGGCAATAGCCTTATAGGGAGAAAGGAATGGCACAAAATTTTAGAAGGTATGCATTAAGAAGTATAGGTACAACAGCAGCAGATGCTCCTGATGGTACTGATTTTAATTCATATGATACAATAATAGGAATACATTTAGCAAATAGAACAACTAATACAATTAATGCTACTGTATTTATCACAGACTATAATGATGATGCAGATGATGATCCAACAAATAATGCTGCTAATACGTACTATTTATTAAAAGATGCACCTATACCAGCAGGATCTGCATTACAAGTAATGGATGGTGGAGCTAAAGTAGTTGTTCAAGATGGTGATCGATTATGGATTCAATCTGATACAGCAAGTTCATTAGACGCATGGGTGTCTGTTGTAGATGCAATAAGCACATAGGAGAGTTAAATGGGATACGTAGGAAATCAAGCAAGTAGCTCTTTTAATAGCGTAACTAAACAAGACCTTACAGGTGCTAGTGGTAGTTCTTTAACTTTATCAAATGCAGTGGCTAATGAAAATGAAATAGCATTATATATTAATCATGTTAGACAAGAACCTGCGACATCTTATACAGCAACTGGAACTACTGTTAGTTTACAAGGCTATACTGTAGCTGGTACTGATGATATATATGTAATATATTTAGGTAAAGGTCAACAAACAGTACAACCACCAGATGGCTCAGTAGGTGCTGCTCAATTAGGAGCTGGAGTAGTTCATGGTCTTGGAATATTTAAAGGTGATACCTCACAAAACTTAGGTGCTATTATAAGAGTACATGAAAACGAATTAAATACAACCACAACTATTGATGCTAATACAAATGGAGTAGCAAGTGGACCATTGACAATAGCTAGTGGTGTTACATTAACTATAACTAGCGGAGGAGCATTGTCAATCGTATGAGTACAATAAAAGTTAATACAATACAAGATACTGGAACTAATAATGCTATGGCTATTAGTGGTGGTACAGTTACGTTTTCTAATGCACCTAGTGGTTTAGGTAATAGTTCAGCTATAGTAAAAATATTAGATGAAACAATAAGCAGTACAGGAATGTATATACTTAATTCAACTTATATTAATTCTACCTATGATAGTTATATAATTCAAATAGAAACAATACCATCAAATGATACTAATTATTTTTATAGTGATGCATACGTTGGTGGTTCAGTAGTAGATTCTGGTAATGGATATAGTAGATATGTTAGAGAAATTGGTAGTGGTGATGTGTGGAATAGTCCTGGTCAAAGTGAATTTTGTTTATTCAATAGAAATGGAGTAGGTAACGCTACAGGTGAGGGTATTACAGTGAATGCTCTTTTACAAAATGTAAATAGTACAACAAGACCTGCTTTCATAACTGGAATGTCTGGTTATTGGGATACTGGTGGTGTCTTTAGGGCTGCTAATTTTGGAGGAGGCTTTCCAGCTACTAGTGCTTCAAGTGTAGTTAATGGAATTAATTTTTATTATAGTGTAAGTAGTACTACATTTACTGGTTCAATTAAACTATATGGGGTAAAATAAAATGGGTACATTAAGATCAAATAGAATTACAGATGTTGCTGGAACAGCATCTCCTATAATTCCTGGTGCTGTGTTGCAAGTTAAGCAAGGTATATTAACAACAAAATGGGCAAGTAGTTCTTCATCAACTGCATTTGAAAATACACCTTTAAGCGTGACTATAACTCCTCAATCAACTTCATCTAAAATACTTATTACTGGAATGATTAACTTCAGTGGTGAGTCAGGAAATCATGTTGATTTTAAAGTAGTTAGAAATGGTGCTGATATTTTACTATCAACAGAGACTATGGGTAGCAGAATAAAATCCCACATACATTATTATGTTGCAAGTGCTAATGATATTTATCAAATTCAAACAGCACCATTAAACTTGCTTGATGAACCCTCTAGTACAAGTGCTTTAACTTATACGTTACAAGCAGGAACACCTTATAGTGCAGGATATCAGGCAATCTTAAACCAAGTAGCTACAGACACTGATGCAGCTTACAACGCTTATACAGTAAGCACAATAACTGCAATGGAAATAGGAGTATAATATGAGTACATTAAAAGTTGGTGCTATACAAAGCACAACAGGTAATGCTGCTATGACTGTAGCGAATAATGGGGTAGTTACTTTCCCTAATAAACCAAGTGGTACAAGTCCAGTTGATATTATATCTAGCAATAATACTGGAGGTTCGACTACTGCCCTTGAAATAGATTTATCTAATAGTAATGACTATGCCTATCAAAAGCTAGTATTGAGTGGTGTTACTGGTGCTTCAGGTTCACATGACTTACATATGCAAGTGAGAAAAGATAGTAATGATACATATATTACAGATAGTTATTTAAGTATTATTGGAAGTCATATGATGACAAGCAGTAGTGCTTCTTCAAGTCATGCTGGTTTATGGAATGGTGCTCATTTTAGAATGTCACATAATAATATAGGTAGTGATGCTACACATCATCTTAATGATTTAGAAATTAATTTCTTTAATTCTGCTAATGATAAAAAGTTTAACATAGGTTGGCAATTATATGGTCAGAATTCTTCTGGAGTAATGAGAGAAAATGGTTCTGGAAAAGGTGGTTATGTTGATGTTATAGATAGAGTTAAATTTATTTTATCAGATACTAGTGTTGCTATAGTTTGGGATGCCTATACAGTATACGGATATAGGAGAGCATTATGAGTGAATTAAGATCAAATAGAATTACAGATGTTGCTGGAACAGAGATAGGAGGTTAACATGCCAAAAAGTCAAATAATAACTTCGTCTATTGCTAATGATGCAGTTGATAATACTATATTAGATTTAGCTGATGATTACACTTTTTCTGGAACTATTGCAGGTGATAATGCTGGATATACTTCAGGTACTACATTTGATTTAACCACAGCAACTTCTTATGAAGTAACTGGAATACCTGCTGGGATTAATCATTTAATAGTAGCAATATCAAATTATAGTAATGATAATAGTGAATTTATACAATTTCAATTAGGTACTTCAGGTGGTTATCCTGATAATAATTATAGCTATGGAGGAGTAACTCGTTATACAACTGGTAATTCACATTACGTAAATGCTGGAAATACTACAGCGATGAATGATGCAGTAGGTATATTTTATTATTGTCATAACTATTCTGGAGTAATTGATTGTAGAAAAATTAATGATGCTGACCATGAATGGGTTATACGTTCTCAACTGGCTAGTAACTACAATGGTGGATTTCATGGTAACACTAAAACAAATTCTCATTTTGGAGAATCTTGTGCATCTGTTAGATTAGCTGCAGCTCTCACAAAAATTAGAATAAAATCTCCAGCTGGTAATAATCAAAATAGTAATGCTGCAGAAGGTGGAAGTAGTGGTACTGATAAAGGTCATGTCAGATTATATTGGATGTAGGAGGAATTACAATGAAAGTAAAAGTAGTAACACATGATGCAATTACAGGTAAAACTGTAGAAAAAGAAGAAGACATAACTCCTAAAACTTATCCAGAGCAAGAGCTTAAGGTATTAAGATATGCAAGAAATGAATTATTAGCAGAAACAGATTATATGGTGTTAGCAGATACAGCAACAATAAGTGATGCTTGGAAAAAATATAGGCAAGAATTAAGAGATATAACTAAAACATTTAAAAGCATGGGAGACAAAGATTTTAAGTTTCCAACAAAGCCAAAGGAGTAGGACATGCCATATATAGGGAAAGAACCTCTACATGGGGAGTATATAAAGCTAGATAGTATTACTGCAGCAAATGCTACAGGAGCAGATAACACAGGAGCTGGTCCATATGATTTAGAAAGAAGTGGTGCAGCATTTAGTCCTGGAACTGCTGAACAGTGTATTGTAAGTCTTAACGGAGTAACACAAGCTCCTGGAGATGCTTATACTATAAGTGGTAGTCAAATAATATTTAGTGATGCATTAACAAGTAATGATGTTATTAATTACGTATTAGTTATGGGAAATAATTTAAGCACAGGTACACCTTCTAGTGGATCTATTCAAGCAGCACAGTTATCTAATACATTATTTAGAGACCCATTAAGAATTAACGATGATAGTATTGACAC
>MDTB01241701.1_pt1 | contig 14845 bp, 15 predicted proteins | sample 811161 | NCBI WGS metagenome assembly MDTB01 (sample SAMN05326650, study PRJNA326480) | marine metagenome | isolation source: seawater | place: Mediterranean Sea | collected 2009
ATGGAGTGGGGATAAACTTCCTAGGGGTGCGACCATTCCCATCATATTTGCACTTTCAATTTGCGATACAAATAATGCCCTATCGGCCGATAGTATTGCCAGATTGACGGTGTCACCCGTGTGATCGGATAACTCAATCATAAGCGGCCTGATCTGCGCAACAAAGTCTCTGGAGCGCATGAAGGCGTTGCCCATCCGAAACCCTGAAACACCGATTTGCCAGCGACCGGTTTCGGTGTCAATAGATAGGAATGATTGTGCCTCCAGCGTCAAGAGCAATCGGTGAACCGTGGAAGGAGCTAGTACAGTGATACCTGCAATTTCTCCCAAGGTGAGTCCAGACCGGGATCCGGAGCAAGCCTTTAATATCGATAGGCCCCGAAAGAGCGTTTTAGACTGACCGACTGTCTCTTTAGGCATGCGAGTTACCTTTTTGTTCTAATTCTCCATGACGAATCGTTAGTGACACTTCTTGGCCACGATACGTATTTATAGTTAAGTTATAGACACATTTTATCCAATCTCCTGATTGTACTAGCGCAGGTTCACTCGGTTCGAGAGCCGAAAACCAGATCGCTTGAAGTTCTCGTCCTTCAAATCGCAACCTCAGACTTAAGTGTGTTTGATCTTGGCCAACTATCCGGACGGACACCACTTGGAAGATACCCATAAACAGGGGCTGATCAAATCCGCGGCCGAATGGACCCAGAGACTCCATATGTTCGACCCAACTGGTGGTTAGTTGTTCACTTAGTAATTCGCCATCCACGAGAAATCGAGTCTTTGGACCGACCCGTGGATGTGTCTTTCGATAAACTTCCTGTAATTCTCGACTAAATACAGCTAGTGTCTTCTTAGGGATCGTCATACCGCATGCTCCGGTATGTCCTCCGTATCGAATCAGCACGCCAGGAAGATTATTATTCACCTGGTCAAGCAACGCCTTCGCATCGACTTCTGGAATTGAGCGCATTGATCCCGTCAAAGTTCCGATAACATTGCCAGCTGTGAAAACGATCGTGGGAGCACCTTCTATTTCAACGATTCGGCTCGCAACAATCCCTTGGACTCCTGAGTGACCATTTTCTAGGACCACGCACAATACCAACCCTCCATTTAGGCATTGACGTCTGGCCAGTGGCTTTGCCCAATCAACCATCGCCTTTTCGATTTTTCTACGTTTTCTATTATCTGCATCCAAATCTGTAAAGGCATCTGTCGCCTCAACGACCGAAGACGCCGACAGGTATTCGTAGCCCCTGAGCGAATGGCCGATCCGTCCCCGTGCGTTCAGCCTAGGCGCTAGCTGAAATGCGAGCAGCTCTGCATTAATTTCCTTTGGCGATGAAGTAAGGTGTGATATCGCGACCTGCCAGCATGGTCTCTCTTGGCGTGCAATCAAACTTAAACCCGCCTTAACGACAGCACGGTTGGTCTCACTCGATCCCAAAGAAACACAGTCGGCCACCGTTCCGAGAGCAACATAATCAAGAAGGTCGCCAAGCTTCGGGATGGTTCCGTCTAGCACACCAAAATCAATCAACTCTTGCCTTAACTGACTCATTACCAACCAAGACACTAAACAGCCAGCAATCGCTTTATCCGGATATAAACAATCGGTGCGGTTCGGGTTAACCACAGCACTAGCACTTTTTGGTGGTCCATCATCCGATATACGGTGGTGGTCTGTCACAATGACATCAATTCCGGCATTTTTCAGCCTCGCGATTTGCAACTCGTCTGATGAACCGCAGTCGGCCGATATGACAACGTCAGGGGTATCCTCGGACTCTAATAATCGGTCAACTAAGGTCTCAGAAATACCATAACCATCCTCCAATCGATGACCAATCCAATGGGAGATCTGTTTGTCAGAGACACCAAATCGAAGCAAGGCGTGCGTGATGACCGCGTGGCTTGTAAGACCATCCGCATCATAATCTGTAAGCACACCAATTAACGCACCATTACTTATAGCTAGCCGAAGGCGATCTGTTGCGCTCTTTATGTCTTTGAGGACTGAGGGCGGTGCAATATTTTGGAGTTGAGGACTTAGGATCGACTCGAGCGAGTCCTCACTCCTAATTCGGCCGGCAATAATTCGGGCGATCAAGGGGTCTAACCCACGCGACCGAGCCTCGGCGAAAACCGAGGTATCAATCAGACGCGCCTCAAACACTACCCCGTTACTGAACGAACGAATGCTTGGACATCATTCAAATCGTTTTCAACAATCGTGTAACGCTCCTCTCGGCCAAGAAGGCCCGTCATATCAGCAGGCAAAGGCACCTCGTCAAATCCGGCCTTCTCAACAGCCTCTGCGAACTTGGACGGGTGCGCAGTCGCTAAGACGATCTTGATCGTCTCACTTGGCGTCACTTGCAATGCATCCACACCGGTCGCCGTATGCGGATCTATTAATTCGCCCGTATCCCTGAAAACGCGCGCAATTGTTTCGCATGTTTGCTCATCGTCAACTGCATGAGCAGAAAACAAGGTTTTAGCCTGAGCGATTACCCGATCTTCAAGCTTTACAGCGCCTGATTTAAATTCATTCATCAACTGTGACAGCTTATTACCATCACGACCATAGAGATCAAATAATAAACGCTCAAAGTTAGAACTCACCACGATGTCCATTGATGGCGATAGTGTTTTTTCCAAAGGCTTTCTCGATAAATCACCGCGAAGACCTCGAACCAGTGCATCATTTGCGTTAGTCGCAACAATAAAGTGAGTTATCGGGAAGCCCATTTTTTTAGCGATATAGCCACCAAACACATCACCGAAGTTTGCCGAGGGTACGCTGTAGACAATCTCCCGATCTAATGCGCCCAGACGAAGCCCCGAATATATGTAATACACGGTCTGTGCCATGATCCGCGCAAGATTAATTGAGTTAACCGCCAGTAAGCGGTTCGGACTGACAAACGTCTGATCCAAAAACGACGCTTTTACAATCTCCTGACAATCATCAAAGTTACCTCTGAGTGCAATATTGTGTACGTTATCCGATAAGACCGTCGTCATCTGCCGACGTTGTACCTCGCTTACGCGCCTATAGGGATGCAATATCACTACGTCTAGGTGGTCGGAATGACGCGCTCCCTCAATGGCTGCCGACCCTGTGTCACCGGAGGTTGCACCCATAACAACACCGCGTTCTCCGCGCTCCGCGAGGAAGTGATCTAGTAAACGTCCGAGCAACTGAAGCGCAAAATCCTTAAAAGCAAGTGTTGGACCATGGAAGAGCTCAAGAAGCCAGGTGTCAGGGCTGAGTTGCTTAAGCGGTGCAATTGCTGGGTGACGGAAGGAGGAATACGCATCCTTCACCATCACCTCGAAAGCTTCACGCTTTAACGAACCCTCGACAAAAGGCCACATCACTTCGATTGCAAGTTCATCATATTGCAGTGATTGCCATTGTCTGAATGTTTCCTCGGAAATCGTGGGCAATGATTCAGGAACATACAAACCTCCATCCGAGGCAAGTCCAGTCAAGACTGCATCATCAAACCGCAAGACCGGGGCCTGTCCGCGAGTCGATACAAACTTCATACAGCATCCCCAAGCGTTTCACAGCGCAGCACGACTGTCTTCCCAACGACAAAAATTTGCTGCTCTATTTGAGCCAAAGCCGACAAGACATCTTTCTCACGTACTGAGTGGGTCAATAAGATCAATGCAACCGGTTCACCTTCAACACCGTCCTTCTGAATCACACTCTCCAGTGACACGCTGTGGTCTGCCAATGTGCGCGTTATGAGGGCCAATACACCCACCTCATCACGAACGGACAGACGCACATAAAATGGGCATACCGTTTCCTCGATCGGTAGTATTGAAATATCATTCAGATGTGTTGGCTGGAAAGCGAGGTGCGGAACTCTGTTCGTCGGATCCACAGTCAATGCTCGCGCCACATCAACCAAATCAGCAACGACCGCGCTTGCTGTCGGAAGTGATCCAGCTCCCGGTCCGTAGAGCAATGTCGAACCAACTGCATCGCCGTGAATTTGAACCGCATTCATTACGCCGTTAACGTTGGCAAGAAGCTGTGTTTCGGGGATAAGTGTTGGATGTACCCGCATTTCGACACCCTCTGAGGTGCGGCGTGCAATACCTAGATGCTTAATGCGGTATCCAAGCTCCTCAGCATAATCGAGATCCATCAAATCGATGGTTGAGATACCTTGTGTGTATACAGCGTCAAAGTTGAGTGGAATACCGAAGGCGATCGATGCCAAGATGCACAGTTTATGGGCTGCATCGATGCCCTCAACATCGAAGGTCGGATCGGCCTCCGCGTAACCTAACGCCTGAGCCTCGTTCAAGACATCCGCGAAGTCGCGACCTTTGTCCCGCATTTCAGTCAGAATAAAGTTACCAGTTCCATTGATTATCCCTGCCAGCCAACTAATTTGATTCGCTGCTAAACCCTCACGCAATGCCTTAATCACCGGGATACCCCCGGCAACAGAAGCTTCAAATGCAATGGTTACACCTTTTTGCTGTGCCTTCTCGAATAGACCATTCCCGTACTCAGCAATCAGTGCCTTGTTAGCGGTCACTACATGCTTACCCGAATCAATCGCAACTTCGATCAAGTCACGAGCGAAATCACAACCACCAATTAACTCGACAAAGACATCAATCTCAGGATCATCAGCCACATCCATCAAGTTGCGCGATACGCGAATACCAGATATATCGACGCCATCCCGATCACGGCGCGCACCAACGTGCGTAATTTGAATCTCACGACCGATTCGGCGCGCTAGTTCTTCACGATTGTTTGCGAGCACGTTCAGTGTGCCCTGAGCAACAGTACCAAGGCCGACGAGGCCTACAGAAATAGGTTTCAAAAATCTGTCCTTAGAAAGCTTGGTTTAAAGCGGATTCGACACGAAATAGGCGTTTTATATTCCTCAGAGCCTGTCGCGTTCTGTGTTCATTTTCGATCAATGCGAAACGAACATGATCGTCGCCGTACTGACCGAAACCAATACCTGGACTGACTGCAACGTTGGCATCACGTATGAGTTTCTTGGCAAATTCAAGTGATCTCATTTCACTATACCGCTCAGGAATTTTTGCCCAAACGAACATCGTAGCTTTCGGCTTTTCAACCGGCCATCCAAGCGCGTTTAATCCTTCACACAAGACATCACGTCGAGACTGATACATATCGCGTATTTCATGAACACATTCTTGGTCACCCTCGAGGGCTGCAATTGCCGCGACTTGAATCGGCGTAAATGTTCCGTAATCAAGGTAGGACTTAATGCGGGCCAATGCACCTATCAATTCTCTATTACCAGCAGCAAAGCCAACACGCCATCCTGGCATATTGTAACTTTTCGAGAGTGAGAAAAACTCAACAGCAATATCCTTAGCGCCATGGACCTGAAGAATCGATGGAGCAACATATCCATCGAACACGATGTCAGCGTATGCAATATCCTGAATCACCCAGATATTATGCTCTCTGGCAATCTCAACCACCTTCTCGAAAAAATTGAGTTCAACACACATAGTGGTCGGATTCGCCGGGAAATTTAGGACCAGCATTTTTGGTCGAGGCCACGAGGTTTCAATCGCTTTAACCAATTCTGCAAAGAAGTCCTCACCAGGTAGTAGCGGCACATGACGAATATCGGCGCCCGCGATCACAAAACCATACGGATGAATTGGATACGCGGGATTGGGAACCAGTACCGCGTCACCAGGACCCAAGGTTGCCATAGCGAGATGTGCAAGACCCTCTTTCGATCCGATTGTAGTGATCACCTCTGTCTCGGGGTCAAGCTCAACGTTGTAACGCGTCTTGTACCAGGCCGCCATGGCGCGTCGAAGGCGTGGGATACCCTTCGACTGAGAGTACCTGTGAGTGTCCTCTCGGTTTGCTGTTTCTACCAGCTTTTTTACGATATGTTCAGGTGTGGGCTGATCTGGATTTCCCATAGAAAAGTCTATCACGTCCTCACCCGCTGCCCGCGCGCTCTGGCGCATTTCGCCAATCACGTTAAAGACATAAGGGGGAAGACGCTCAATGCGAGGGAATCGTGCATCCACTATCTGTTCTCAATACGGTATAAACGGTTGATTGTAGCTCAAGAACCGAGCTGATTCATGCGTTCTAAAAGGTCCCTCCAGGGTAAATATCCGGGTTGCATCTCACCATTATCAAAAATCAATGTTGGAGTTCCAGTAATTCCAAGCTTCTGTCCTAATTGATACTGATCAGAGACGGGATTGTAACAAGTCGCAGCTTCTGGTGTTTCACCAGCCTTCGCAAGTGTCATCGCCGCATTTTGGTCTTTAGCGCAGTAAACGGACACATATTTGTCGTATGAGTCTGAGCCAACCCCAGCTCTTGGGAATGCGGCGTAACGGATCTCCACGCCATTCTCAAGGAGCTGATCAATCTCACTATGGAGACGCCTGCAATATCCGCAATCAATGTCAGTGAAGACTAGCAATCGATGCCTCACTTCTACCACTGGTGAGAACACTACAAGCTTTGATGGCTCAAGATCTTCCAAGATAGCTTGACGATCCACTCGGCGACTGATTTCTGTCAGATTTTTTACGCCATCGGTCCCAATCTTATAAAGGTCACCCGCTACAAAATATAAACCGCTTTTATCGGTATAAACGCGCTCGCCAGACATCAAATTGACTTCAAAAAAAGGTGTCTCCACGACCGCGTTTACTGACTTAATCTGAATCATTGGATTAATGCCAGTGATCGCCTCTCTGATTCGAGCTTCATCGGCCATCGTGGCAACCGAGACAAATGTAAAAACCCATGCCAACCAGCGCATAATTACTCCTTTTTAAATACTAATTAAATTGTAACTCAAGCACGTGGATGATGTGCGATATGCAACCGCTTCAGGCGCTCCTTAGCCACATGCGTGTAAATTTGGGTGGTTGATAGGTCCTGATGACCCAAAAGTAGCTGTACCACCCGGAGGTCTGCGCCATTGTTAACCAAGTGCGTTGCAAACGCATGACGTAAAGTATGGGGGCTCAGTTCTACCTTAATACCAGCCAATCGGGAGATATATTTCAGTCGGTGCCAAAATGTCTGACGAGTCATTGGCGCCCCTGATCGGCCAGGGAAAATAACCGCTCCCCTTGGATCAGGTAGCTCTGGGCGTGCTTCCTTCAGATACCGTTGTAACCAGGCCCTAGCCGCATCGCCCAAGGGTACTAGTCTCTCCTTATTACCCTTTCCAACCACGCGCACAACACCCTGCTCGAGACTAATATTCGACCGTTCAAGCCGGCAAAGTTCGCTAACACGAAGACCTGAGGCATACAAAACCTCAAGCATCGTTCGGTCACGGAGACCGATCTGGGTCTCAGTATTTGGCGCCTCTAATAGCTTCGATATATCACTCTCTGACAAGGTTTTTGGTAACCGACGTCCTGTTGACGGTCTCTGGATCCGAGCCATTGGGTCGTCATTTCGATGACCGTGCCGTATTTGATACTTATAAAATCCATGGAGCGCAGAGAGTTTTCGTTGAATGGAAGTGATTTTTAAACCGGCAGACAATAACGATCCGATGAAGCCGTTGATGTCAGCATCCGATAATGTCACGACGGTTTGACCGAGTGATTGCGCGTAGGCATCTGCATCCGCAAGATCGACTCGATACGCGCGTAGCGTTGTCTCAGATAGTCCACGCTCTAGGTAAAGCGCGTCTAGGTAAGCATCAAAAACAGAAGCTGTTCTATGATCCATTAAGCTATCATGGTGTGTAGCAAACTGCCGAGTCAATGGCTAATCTTGATAGACGGGATTCAAACATTATTAGTTCGTATGGGCCATAACCGCTGCAGAAGATCGGCAGGGCTTTGGTAGATCAATTTTAGCGGGCGATGGACTAAGATTCTGACCGTAAGCATATTATTTGATCAAAGCGATAAATATCACGCGGAATACGGGCCTATTTTGTATCCAACTTTTCCTTGATACGTGCAGCCTTGCCAGACAACTTGCGCAGATGATACAGCTTAGCCTTGCGGACATCGCCGCGGCGTTTCACGGTAATTGAGTCAATTAATGGCGAGTGCAACTGAAAAGTGCGCTCGACTCCAACACCATGCGAAATCTTGCGCACGATAAAGGAAGAGTGCAGGCCCCTGTTAGATTTTGCAATCACAACACCTTCGTAGGCCTGAAGTCGCTCCCGCGAGCCTTCTTTAACCTTAACCTGAACCACGACCGTGTCGCCAGACGCGAAGGTGGGTAAGTCTGTCTTCATTTGCTCGTTGTTGAGCTCTTCGATGATCGGATTCATGCTCACGACTTTGACTCCCTAATAAATTCATCCAACAACAGCTGATCTTCATCAGATAGCTCTTGCTTCTCCAATATCTCAGGCCGACGTGACCATGTCCGCCCTAAGGCCTGTTTGCGGCGCCATTGGGCAATATCTCCATGATTCCCACTAAGCAGAACATCTGGAACCTTTAAGTTCACAATCTCTTCAGGCCGCGAGTAGTGCGGACAATCCAGCAAGCCGTCGCTGAATGAGTCTTCCGCTGCGCTATCCACATGCCCGAGCACACCCGGAACCAGCCTACCAATAGCGTCACACATGGCGATGGCTGCTGGCTCGCCACCAGAAAGAACAAAATCCCCCAACGAAATCTCGCGATCGATGTCGAGTTCTACCACTCGCTCATCAATCCCCTCATATCGACCACACACCAAAATCAGCTCAGGCAGCCCGGCCAACTCCTGAACCAATGACTGTGTCAACATCTCACCCTGGGGGCTTAAGTAGACTACAGGTGCCAAGCGTAAGTTTTTCCTAGCGTCGGCTATCGAGGCCCGCAAAGGCTCGATTTTCATCAGCATACCAGGACCACCACCGTAAGGCCTGTCGTCAACAGTTTGATGCCGATCGGTTGCATGTGCTCTTGGGTTGAAGGTTGTCAGTTCGACCAATCCCCTTTGCACCGCTTTTCCAATCACACCATGAGCCAAAGCGTCGGCCACCATAGTAGGAAACAGGGTAATTACGCCCCATTTCATTAAAACTCGGGATCCCAATCAACGCGGATCACACGTTCAGTCATATCTATGTCAGGCACGGCTTGTCGAGTAAATGGAATCAACCGTTCCTTTTGATCAATGCTATCAGTGCTCCCCGCAACGACTAATACGTCATTGGCTCCCGTTGGCATCACTTTTTTCACGACACCCAACATATACTTGTCGACTGTCTCTACGCGACAGCCTTCCAAGTCGCGCCAGTAAAATTCGTCACAGCTAAGTTGAGGTAGGTGGCTATTGTCCACTTCAATCAAACAGTTGACCAGTGATTCAACACTTGTTCGATCGGAATAACCAACCAATTTTACGATGTATCCCTTGTCAAGCAACCGCCAAGTCTCTGGGGCTGTGTCGATCCTCTCTATTTCTGTTCTCTTACCTGTCCTATCAGCTTCTCGCGTCAATACCCAAGGCCCCCACTCGAATACCGAGGCCGGGTTATCGGTGAAACTGTCCATCCAAACCCAACCGTGTATGCCATAGGATGACCGAACCCTGCCTGCAACAATCCGGTCAGCCATCAGACTATCTGACGTGCATCCCTAAGCAAACGCTTCACGCGATCAGATGTTTTTGCTCCCAGACTAATCCAATGATCGATACGCTCGAGATCAATACGCAGACGCTCTGCATGCCCTTGCGCCATTGGGTTGAAAAAACCAACGCGCTCAATGAAGCGACCATCGCGCGCATTCCTGCGATCTGTCACCGTCAAGTGGTAGAAAGGGCGCTTTTTAGCGCCTCCGCGTGAAAGACGAATTGTTACCATATTCTTTAAATCCTGTTTTGCTCTGTTCAGAGTCCAAAATCAAACGCGCGAAATAGTAATGGCTTTACGTTCAACTTACAACCGCGGCATACCGCCAGTAGGCGTGATTCCTGGGATTCCGCGCAACATTTTTTGCATCCCGCCTTTTTTCCCTACTTTTTTCATCATTTTCGACATTTGTTTGTGCTGTTTGAGGACTTTATTGACTTCTTGAACATCATTCCCAGAACCAGCAGCAATGCGTTTCTTACGAGAACCATTGATCAGATCTGGATCTCGACGCTCAACAAGGGTCATCGAGTTAATGACCGCTTCCATTCGCGTAAATTGCTTTTCATCTACTCGATTTTGAATTTGCGCTCCCATCTGTCCCATCCCAGGTATTTTGTCCACTAACGCTTTCATGCCACCCATGTTTCGCATTTGCTGTAGTTGGTCTCGAAAATCCCCTAGGTCAAAACCCTTACCTTTAAGAACCTTTTTAGCAACCTTTTCAGCTTTCTCTTTGTCAAGTTTCTGCTCAGCTTCTTCGATTAGACTGAGAATATCGCCCATCCCCAAAATCCGCGATGCGAGTCGGTCGGGATGGAAAGCCTCAAGCCCATCTACTGTTTCACCAACACCCATGAATTTAATTGGTTGTCCTGTAATGCTCTTGACAGATAACGCTGCACCTCCTCGGGCGTCACCGTCAGCCTTGGTGAGGACGACCCCGGTAAGCGGCAACACATCAGAAAACGCTTTTGCTGTATTCGCTGCATCTTGCCCAGTCATAGAATCGACGACAAACAAGGTCTCAATCGGACTGAGCGCCTGGTGAAGACCCGAAATTTCCTTCATCATCACTTCGTCGATCCCTAACCGCCCCGCTGTATCCACAATTAATACGTCATAAGCCGCTGACTCTGCTTTTTGTAATGCATTTTTTGCCAAAGTCATCGGATCCTGATCGGCTGTCGAGGGATAAACGTCTATTTGGATCTGAGAACCAAGCGTTGCTAACTGTTCCATTGCGGCAGGACGGTATACATCCACGCTGACCATCAAAACTTTTTTCTTCTCTCTATTTTTGAGGAAATTCGAAATCTTTGCCGCTGTCGTGGTTTTACCGACACCTTGAAGGCCTGCTAATAAAATTACGGCCGGTGGTCGCTGCGCTAAATTTAAGGATTCAGATGGTCCCCCGAGGACCGCTTCAAGTTCACTCTGCACAACTTTCAAAAATTGCTGACCTGGAGTCAGACTGGCTCGTACCTCTCGACCAAGCGCTCGAGTTCTGACCTGAGATATAAATTGCTTCACTACAGGAAGCGCAACATCAGCTTCAACCAAAGCCTTGCGGACTTCTTTCAGGGTACTAGCTATATTGTCTTCTGTTAGACGCGCTTTTTTGCCCATCGATTGGAGTGTTTTCGAAAGACGTTCGCTTAATGAATTAAACATATGATCTCTTTAGCATAAGGGTCGAACGGACTATGATAGCGGAAAATCAACCCAGAGAATGATAATGTCTTTATTAGTGTCGGGAATACTCGCAGTGACAGCGCTTATCGCTTCAGGGATAGTTCAACTCGCGGCGTTTAAGAGAGGCGAAGCACGTGATACGGGGTCATTAATTCTTGGTTTCGTAGGCTGCGTGATGGCTGTTGTTCTAGTGTTCGTGGGACTAGATGAAAATGGCGGTCGCCCGACTACTGGCCTCATGGGAACCTTACTAGGCGCCCTTCTGCTTTTGATTGTCCTAGTTTCAAGTTTCAAGCATCCAGTCAATACACTATTAATTGGAGTTGCTCCCCTGACAGGATTGTTGACACTTATGACCGTAATGACTGTTCACGCACCAACCCAAATGAAGCCCATAACGTTTGAGACTGGCCTACACGTTGGGACATCAGTTATTGCTTATGGAGCTGTCGCTTATGCTGGAACTCTTGCAATCCTATTGTCATGGCAGCATGCAAAATTAAAAGAACGACCGATAACAAATTTGATTGTTGCTCTACCACCGCTGGACGCGATGGAGCACCTATTTTTGCGAACAGTGCAGACTGCCTGGATCATTCTAACGACCGCACTCATCACAGGCTTAATATACGTTGAGGACTTCTGGGGGCAGCAACTGGCTCATAAAACCGTACTTTCCGTAGTCGCTTGGCTCGGTATGGCGCTTGCTCTCTGGCAACATCTCACAGAGGGTGGCGTGACAAGTATGATGCGGAAAATAGCGATCGGTGCAGCCGCTCTACTGTGTATCGGCTATCTCGGTAGCAAAGCGATTCTGGAATTCATCCTATGACGGTCTACAATTTTGAGTGAAATTTCGAACGAAATTTTATTCGGAGTTCTGGTACTTTTGATAATTCTATCCGGTTTTTTTTCAAGCTCCGAAACAGGATTGATGGCGATTAACCGCGTTAGGCTTCAACATCGGGCCGAAGAGGGCTCGAGAGAAGCCCGCCGGATCCTATCATTACTCGAACGCCCCGATCGTCTAATTGGTTTGATCCTAATCGGTAACAATTTTGTAAATATCCTTGCGTCTGCAATTGCAACAGTTCTTGCTGTTCGGATTTTCGGCGATGCTGGAGTGGCTATTGCGACTGGTCTATTGACGCTTATTATTCTTATCTTTGCAGAAGTCACGCCCAAAACCTTTGCCGCATTTTACCCAGAAAGAATCGCTGGCCCAGCCAGCTTTATTTTAATGCCGCTACTGCGCATTGCTTATCCCCTCGTTTGGATGACTAACCTGCTGTCCAACGGACTATTGGTAGCATTTGGAATTAATCCGGAGCGTTCAAGTCGGGATCGTCTGACCAAAGAGGAACTGCGTACACTTATGATGCAAAGTGAGCATCGTATTCCCGTTCGGCGCCATGGGATGCTTTTGTCGATCCTCGATCTCGAAAGAATACAGATCGACGAAATCATGGTTCCACGCGGTGATTTTATCGGTCTCGATCTGAGCGACGAAATAGAAGAACTGATCACCCAATTGCGATCAACACAACATACTCGTCTCCCTGTATTCGATGAGGATATTGAAAACTTATCCGGTATTTTACATGCACGAACCGCACTCAAATTAATTGACAATCAGGACATATTAGGTAACGAACAGGAATTCAAAAGTCGTTTGATCGAGCTATGTGAGGAGCCTTACTTCATCCCACACAGTGCAGCGTTGCATACCCAATTATTTAATTTTCAGAAGGAACGAGAAAGACTTGCAATCGTTGTCGATGAATATGGCGAAATCGAAGGCTTGGTAACGATCGATGATATCCTTGAAGAGATCGTTGGAGAATTTACAACCGATCACATCCAAGAAACTTCACCAGATGTTCATCCTCAAGGCGACGGAACATTTATCATCGATGGCTCGGCCACCGTCCGTGACCTCAATCGTATTCTCGAATGGGAATTGCCAACCGAGGGACCGCGCACAGTCAGCGGAGTAATTGTCGAATTATTGGAATTTATTCCAGAGAATAGTCTCAGTATTCAATACGAACACTATCGACTTGAGGTCTTGGCTATTCAAGATAATCGCGTCCGCTCAGTCAGGGCGTGGAAAGTGGATGCGCCGAAAACCGGTGGTTAAACACCATCAAAAAAAAGTCTTCAACTATTAGAGCAGTCAGACCCCAAATCTCTTGGTCAGCAAAATGCCACCTCGGCATCCAGCATTCAGATGCGCGATGTCGGCTAAGGTCAAATGTCGGTTGTTGTTCAATAAACTCGAACAACGGCATTGAAAATACTCGGGTTATTTCTTCTTCACATGGATAACCTCCAAGCGCCTCGTCAGACCAAAATACACAAGGCATTACTGATAACTCGTGTAGGCTCTGAATTGGGTTCAGGAAACCGATTGCATGATTGCCAGAAAGTAAGAGTCCAGTTTCTTCGAGTAACTCACGCAAGGCCCCTAAGATGGACGACTCATCGCACAACTCAAGTTTCCCCCCAGGAAGCGAAACTTCTCCAGCATGTGTGCGCAAGTGCGGTGCTTTAACACAAAGTGTGAGACTAGGATTCTCGAGCCCTGATATCACAAACGCGACTACGGCCCGTTCGCGACAGCACGTTAAGTGCTCGGGTTCGCTAGAATGGAGTTTTTTCTTAACGCTCTGTTTCGTTACATGCATTCAGCTAGTATAGAAGTAATTAACGGAGACCCCTATGAACTTTTGCTCAAATTGTGGTGAGGCGACCATTCGTCGAGTGCCTGAAGGCGATAATCGGCCCCGTGATCTGTGTGAACAATGTGGAATGATTCATTATCAGAACCCAAAAATTATTGCGGGATGCGTTGTTCTCGAACAAGACAAAGTTCTACTTTGTAGACGAGCGATTGAACCTCGTTATGGATTGTGGACTCTGCCCGCAGGTTTTATGGAAAACGGAGAAACGGTGGCCCAAGCTGCCTTACGTGAGACCTGGGAAGAAGCGCGTGCAACTCCTGATCTTGATCAACTCTACGTCGTCACATCAATACCAAGAATTAGTCAGGTATACATGTTGTACCTGGCATACCTGAACCGCGGCCATTATAATTCTGGACCGGAAAGTCTCGAGACGAGGCTTTTCTCAATGGACGACATCCCTTGGGATGAGCTGGCGTTTCATACAGTTCGCGACACATTGATCCAACTAAAACGAGATCTCGAGAGAGGGAGTTTCTCTCTACACTGTATTGACCGCGAGGAGACTCCCACATCTGCTAGGGTTTAAGTTCGTGGCTGAATATCCTCTAAGCGAATCAAATCAAACGCAGGCTCCTCATATGGATGCGCAGCGTATAGAGCATTCTTAACCGGTTCTATAAAAACATCAGGCACCAACATCTCAATCCGCCATTCATCAACTTGTTCGATCATACCAACGGAACCAATATTCGGGTTTGATAAGTCGCCGGGCAAAAATTGGCCAACACCGAGACACTCCCATGAGCAATGACTGTAGGCGCCTTGTGCTCCTGCACCCTCAGCGAATAA
>MDTB01037937.1_pt1 | contig 14844 bp, 26 predicted proteins | sample 811161 | NCBI WGS metagenome assembly MDTB01 (sample SAMN05326650, study PRJNA326480) | marine metagenome | isolation source: seawater | place: Mediterranean Sea | collected 2009
ATTGACTGGTTTGCCATTCGCATTGACACTACCACTACCATTGGCAGTTTTAACTCCCACATGACTTGGTGGGTGTGCCGAGACACTATCTCCATCTACGGAGATGGGTTGTCCATTCACATTGACATTACGGCTAGAACTAACAATTCCGCCACCAGTATTACTATCACCGTTTCGATGAACACTAGGCACTACCCTGTCCTCTAGACCTGGTATGTTGTTTACGTTTCTGTTTGTTCTTAGGCCTTGACCTACAACTGTTACCAATAGATGTGCGTTTCTTTGGACCCTGTCTATAATTATTATTACTTATAGCCATTATCCGTGCTCACAATTCGCACACTCGCAACTCTGACATGATCCACCACTAGAACAGTGGCAACCGTGTTCACAATTTATACATGTACCCATTACTTCTTCTCTTTCTTCTTGGCAGCCTTCTTCTTCTTTTTGACTACCTTCTTTTTCTTCTTCTTCACAACCTTTGGTTCTTCTGGTGTGCCAAAGTGTTCTGCCAGGTTCTTCGTCTTACCCTTCTTACTCTTTGGTTGCCATAAACTATCCGTCATTGTCCATAATTTGTCTAAAAATCCCATAAAATCTCCACTTGTTGTAAAAATACAACACTTTTTATTTGTTCAATATTACTAAGTCATTGAAAAACAACACTTTTAATTTAAAGAAAAGTGTATTTTTTATTTGACTTTGTATTATTTATAGTATATAGTATACCTATAATAACAAAGAAAGAGACTATATTATGAAACAGAAAACAACTCAAAACAACTTATTAAAATATATCAATACTCCATATGATGGACAAGATTATGAGACTGCTGCTAACCTTATTGGTGGTAACCAGTTCGAGGCGGCTGCTAGTTTTATCGAAATGTTAGATAGTCTACCAAGAGATACAATGAAAACTATTATTGCTAAATCTTGTAAAACAATCTTTATCGAAATGTTTGATTGTGACCCATCTTTATACGCGGACGAACTAGGATTTTTTAACGCATAACAACTAACGAAAGGACTATATTATGAAACTTGAATTTAACAACCTACCCGATATACTAGAATTTATCAAAGACCCAGAGAATAAGGATTCTCTGTTCCTATTAGAGTGTGCTATTAGAGACGCCAAGTCTAACTCTAAATCTTCTTTCAAAGTTGGCGACCATGTTATCTTTGGTAGACCAAACGGTCGTAAGAGACCTGGTGTCATCTTAACAATTAATCCTAAGAAGGCTCTGATTAGAGATACTAACTTAGGTGGTAAATGGAGAGTACCCTACTCTCTAGTGGAGGCAGCGTAATGAAAAAAATGTTATACGATTTTATGTTTGATAATCAGATACCTTTCACTTACCCACCGTATAGTGAAATGTCATTGATGAAAAAAATTGATATCAAGTATCTGAAATTTGTTAAAGAGTTTATCAAAAAGAATAAACTACAATTGAGAGTTAGGTATCGTGGATCATCTACGGATAATTATAGACGTAACCCAAGTTATGTCTTAATGAATAATGCTCAAACTTTTGCCTTATATGAAAGGTAATATATTTTGGATTATATTATTTGTAGCGGCACTATTAGTGCCGTTTGTTATTGGTCAATACCTTGACGGTGAACTATTTACTTTAGATTTAAAATTTGAAACTGAAAGATGGAAGTGTAGATTATGTTAGAAAAAATTTTGAAGTGTAAGATGAAGTATGATAAACTTGCCATGAGAGAACCAAGGAATGGTCGACAAGTGTATGACCGTATCGTCTGGGAAAGACTTCGAAAAATCTTAATTCAACGATACGGTCGTTTTGATTAACCTGAGACGTCCTCAGTTGGAACTGGGATCTCTATTTCAGGTTCGCTCTCAAAAGTAATCTTTGGTACTGGTACCTCGTCAATCATCTTCGCAGCCTCTTCACCATATTGGTGACCAAGCCAGAAAGCAAATATAACTACCACTACATAGAAAAATTTTTTCCAGCGATTTTTTGTTATGTCTCTCATTATGGTTTCCTATGCTTTATGTCTCTGCCATAAGTTGACAGCGATCCATGCTATAAGACCCCATTTGATTACTGCCATTACTGGTAGTATGCCTGTGAAGATACAAACTGCTAATAGTATTAGTCCGTAATCTTTCCATGCGCTTAAATCTTTGAGCCATTTATCCATTTTTTTTCTCCTTGTTTAATTGTTTAGAACGTAAATTTAGCACCTACTGAATAATGTTGTAAGTCTGTGCCTGTATCTAAATCATCTTGTTGCATTTCTGCATAGACGGTTAAATCATCTGTCATACCATGGCTAAGACCATAAGTCATATACGTTCCTGTACCTTCTTTATCTCCGTAACCAACTGTGATTGCTTTCCAACCAATCGTTGCTTCCATACCTACAAGATCCGTTGCCGCATCCTTAACGGTATAAGTTGAAGCGATAGTTAAATCACCTACAGTTGTTGAAGCACCTGCGCCCCAATAAGAGATATCGTTCACTACGTCATCAGAATATCCTACTGCAACATCAATGCCTTGAACACTATGAGAAAGAGTACCTTCCCACATATCAATACCATCTTGTCCAGAAGAACCATCAACCATAGCCATTGCACTAAAAGTGCCGTTGTCTAATTTGATTGTGTTTGATGACCTTGCACCATAACTGAATACAGCGTTGCCTCCGTACACTTCAAAGTTTCCAGTTTTAGAAACCCATGAGTGTGCCTGACGACCAGCAGTAATAGAAACACCATTATTCTCCACACCTACATATGCAAGTCTGGAATCTAAAGTGTCTGATCCACTATCGTCAACGTCAACGCCTACTTCCAACTTGGCAATACCTGACATGGAACTTCCTTCATCAAAACTTTCGATAACATCTATACCTAGAATTGATCCGTTGTTCTCTAACTTGTCATGTGCCACGCCTGAAGCGTTCTCGTCATGTGACCATTTATAGTTAAAGGTACCATACGGTGTTATATCTGCCGCACTTGCCTGATAGGCGAATAGCAACATCATAGCGCCCGTAATAGTAATTAATCTTAACATATTTTCTCCTTGATTAATTTTTACTCAACACCCAGAAAGGGTGGATTAATGTATTACCTCGATATTATTTATAACTCTCATCATAAGTAATCTCGTATATAGTATCAACGTCCTCTTGGTTCTCCAGGACGTATGCGGATATGTGTGTATATCCACGACTTTTTGCCCATATAATTCTACGACCACCTGCCTGCCACTTTCGATATTTTCCGTTCATCTCACGTACCATGATTGGATGGAGCATGCCGTTCTCGTCCATGTCCTCGAATAATTCCTTGTAGTTTATACCTTGACTATCCGCATAGACAGTCCAATCACCCGTGACACTATCCCATTTGAACGCCAACTCGTCCATAGGTATCATCTGGTGATACTGTGGGTGTGTAATCTCTTTCGCTCTTAATTCTTTCATTACATTATATTGATTGTCAATGATAATCTTTTCTCGTCACTATCTATAACTGCATGTGGCATACCTTTTGGTATGTGTATGGTCTCTTGTGGTTGTAAGATTATCTCCTCGTCACCGAGAATCCATTTGGCGGTACCATAAATCTGTTTGACGATAACATTATAATCGTGTGCATGTTTATCGAATGATGGTTTACGTCCAGGCTTACTAACATAGAAGTTACCCAAGCACTCCATGCCTGTAACGTTTATCAATTCTCTCTCCAAGAAACGTAAATCTTTTGTTAAATCAAAAACGTTAGAGAGTATGCTCGTAAAACCTCTATCATAATATTCGTGCCACTTTTCAAAGTTTAAGAAGATACCCCTCCTACTCACATCAAAGAAGTTGGAGGTCTGTGCTCCTGTCTCCGTGATTATCTCTACTGATTTTATTTCCGTGTTTTGGTAGACGAAGGGCCAACGTGTCTTAATCTTCATCAGATCAAACAACGATTGCTCGTTCAAATCTATCTCGTATAGGGCGATGTTATTTTTTAGTTCGATATAATCAATGGTCATAATAACTGTTCGTATATTTCTGCCAATACGTCTCCGAGTTTGTGTATTGGAATACTTTTATATATGCACTATCACTTGGCACACAGTAACAATCAATGTGCGTGTAACCGTTCCGTCTCGCATACCACACTCGTTGATTACCCACAGCGACCTTGTTATTGTTCCAAGTGTTCACTATGATTGGGTGTGTCATGCCGTTGAGTTTTATATCCCTCATCAAACTCTCTAACCTGAAACGTTGTTCTTTTCTCTCTTTGCCACCTAGGAAGACTTTCTTCTGGTCGATTACTTGTCCGAGTTCGTCAAGTGATAACGTCTTGTGGTATTCGGGAAACTCTATGTGATTAGCAGATAAGGTCCTCATGGAAAAGCAGCATTATATGTATGCTCCAGAAACGAGGATTTGTTGCCTATGTTCAAATAAATTTCTCATACTACATCTAGTCTAAGCCGAGTAGACTATCGCTCATCACCGTGTTGAGTACGTACCGTGGTCCCTGTGTTGGGTTACTACTCGCATGGAGTATTCTACTGTTAAACTCTATCATTGTATTCGCCTTTGGTGTGAACCTCTTTATGATGTTACCGTTATCGTTAAAGAAGAATGTATCGCCATCGACATCATTCAGGTAGTATAGGAAACTCTTGTACGTCCTACCACCCTCACCCCAAACAACGTCCTGGTGTGGCACGTGATACTCTGGTGCGTTTGGATATGGCATGAGTAAGTTTACCTTCATACGGAATACATCTAACTTGTTCGACATGGTCAGTATCAACTCATGTAGGTGTGGTATGTCCCAGTAGTACCTGTGTATCATTATCGACTGGTCGAAGTCATGTGGTTTGCCATCATTCGCAATGCCAGTTATGCCCTTACGGTAGAAGATGGTCCTACACATCTGCGGTGTCTCTTGCCACTTCTTCTCTTCCCACTGCTTCTCCATCTCTGGGAAGACTGACGTGCCAGGTGCATATGCGACAGAAAAATTATATGAACAGATAAACTTTTGCAACTGTGCAAACTTATTCTCATCAAAAAATTTTTCATGTACCTTTATGTCCATGTCTTTGTGGACGAAGGGGTCTTTTATCTTATCATCATCAATCATAAAAATCTTTCTGGGAGCGCGGCGAAGTAAGTCGCCGCAATCTTACTATTAACTCCCTATGGTACGGTCTATCAGATTTGAACTGATACGATACTGAACTTATTGTCCGTTATCAAAAACTATTGTCTTCGTGTCTACCTCTTCCACCAAGACCGCATTAGTATATAGTTAGACAGAAAAAGAGGTCCCACAACCACAACTCGATTGTGCCGATGGGTTGGTGAACTTGAATGTCGCACCAAAGTCGTCCTTATCATAATCTATCTCCGTGTTCATCAGGTACAACTCGAACATCTTGTGGACCAGTAACACATCATCAATTATCCTATCGTCCTTCGTCTCAACATCATCGAAGGACCACTTGTACTCGAAACCCGCACAACCACCAGCAGCGACCTCAAGTCGCACAAATTCCTTATTGTGTTTCCTACGTAGGTCCCTCAGGTGTTCGTATGCGTTATCTGTTAGTGTTATGTTCATCTTACTATTTATTTGAAGGGGTCACCAAGTGCCCACAGTACCAGTGAATATCTAGTGCCACTCGTTAGTGGTGTTATCTGGTGTGGTATGTAGGATGGGAATACAATGATGGAACCCTGGGTACGCACCTCAGGTGGTTCGAGGTACTGTGGCTTGTTATGTTGTCCCGTATCGAACTTGAGGTTACCACCCTCGTAGTTCGTTGGGTCCGTGAGGTTCAACGTCATGCTGAGTTTCCGTATCTTGCCTATCTTCGCCTCCACGTTGGTCATCTCCTTCGTGTAGGCGCTATGGATATCACTACCGCCATCTGAGTGCCAGTGGTAGTAACCACCAGGCTCGTAACAGGTGAACTGTAGGGACTCGTACATGGTCACATCATAGTCCCAACCAGACATCTTGTTGGCGTCAATCACATATGGGCTGACCTGTTCGAACAACCATGGGTCCGTCAACCAGGCGACATCACTCTTCCTCACGCTCTCCTTCTTCTCGCCACCATCGACGGTCGCCTCCTCTACCTTCGATCTCCCCAATTCGATAATCCGCTGACATGTGGCGACATCCAACGCCGACTCGTATAACATGTAGGGATTCTTCACTATCATATGACCAACTCCGATAGAGGGCTACCATGGTGGTCATCATCATCACCCATCGTACCCTTTACGAATACGTTACCAACGATACAGTATCGACTATCATTCGATTTGTTGACACCGGAGCCATGATGTACGAAACCAGGGAAGATGATACAGTAACCATTCGATGCCTTTATGTGGACCTCCGGGGCTGTCAGGTTGGTCAACCTCTCCACATCTGGTAACACCGTGCCGGTCGTCCACGTGGGTCGTTGATCCTTCGATATGATGAGGTCACCACTCTCCTCTGGCACCTCCGTGTAGAGTATGCAACTGAACATGGCGTTGGCGTGTATGTGTACCTTTGAGAAGTGACCGGGGTCGTGTCGAAGACCCCAACTCGTGGTCCACCTCCACCCTATGTGCTTCTTTATGAGCAACACCTCATACATGTACTCGTTGACACATTGTGCCATAAGGTCGCTGTAGTATGGGTTGTCGTTGAGGTACTTGTTCGTGTTGGTCCTCTGTCCGTTGTTGATGGGATTCCAGTCCTCGTAGGAGTGTAGTAGGTCGTTGTTGACCTGCAACTGTTTTGAGTATAGGGGGATCCCGAATAATTGTGTGACGTTCATAATAAAAAATCCTTTTAGTGTATAGTATATATGATACTAGAATTAGGTCGGGCCAGTTCCGCCCTAGCCCCACATGGAGCGAAAGTGTCTATTGCATTTATAGATTAGCGGATGGTGGCCAGTTCCGCCCTAGTTAAGGTTTATAGGGGCACCGTTGATATCATTCTCACCCGAACTATCTATCAACATCTTATCACCACTAGATATCGTAACCTTGTTAGAGGCATCCAACCTAAAGTTATCACAGGTCATATTGATATCATCATTGACAAACATATTCACATTACCATTGACGTTGAAGTTGACAGAACCAGAACGTACCATCACATTAAAGTTAGCGTTAGACCCGATCTCTATATCGTAGTTATTACCAGAGGCGTCAGATTTATTCACCTTTAGTTTGAGACCCTTATCAATCGTCTCAACACTATCACCCTCAATCAAACTATTCTTATCACCCGATACAATCTCAAACATCTTAGATACGATATGAGAAACCAAGGTACCATCATTACTATACTCGATATAAGAACCTGAACTATGAGATAGTAATATACGTTTATGGTCGCTACTATCATCAAACTCAAACAAGTGCCCGGTCTCAGTAGAGTACACATGGTTACTTGGGTAGGATGGTTTATACGTGCCGTTTACCACTAGGGGTTCATCGAAGGAACTGCCATTACTACCACTCACTGCTAGGCTACTGCCAACTGTTGGTATCTCAAAGCCATCGAAGTCGGCCGTGGCTACTGCTGTCTTTCTTATAACATCTCTATTGGTAGGATTAGTTGCGGTAGTGCTCCCTCTAGCATTCTCGTGGACATCTGATACGTTGGCTACTGTTGGATAGGTCCCTCCTGGATCGTTGAAGCCTATGTTAGTGTCGGCAGTGGTGTTAGGTATACCAGGTAGTCCCCCTAACACATATGGTTCCTGTCTGTCCTTATCGAAGAAGTCTACCAGGACCCAAGTGCCCTCCACGAAGAATGATGGGGTAGTGCCAATACCACTCATAGCGCCATCGTGTGTGATGACCGTGGCCCATGGCAGGTCCGCTGTTGGTAGTATCACCTTGTCCTCAGTGTGCAGGCCAAGTACCCTCACCTTGACCCTACCTAACTGTTTTGGATCACCGCGGTCCTCTACAACTCCGTAATAACTTTTCATTCTCGTTCTTCTTTCGGACGATAAGTGCCCTGTTTAACTTCACTAGACTTCATATTCTTTTCTACCTTTGCGTAGTTTACAGATTTACTGGGCAGTTGTAAACTTTGTAAAGGATCATTCCTCATATCCTCTAGGTTAGCACCAGTTCTTCTCATGTATTCTGTCATAAAATCTATGACGTTGTTTTTACGCAGGGCATGGATTCTACCCCATATGTAGTCTTTCATTTACTCTTACCTGTTCGATTGGTTCTGTGGTCTACACGACCTTTTCTCTTCCTCTTGTGTTCTATCTGTCTCTTTAATCTACTTATCTCACCACTGTCTACCTCGTATGGATTCTCAAGCAGTGTGTGTAGTTCGTGTTCTAACATTGTTAAACTCTTAGCCATGTTATAGTCTGTCTATCAATGCACCAGGTGTCTGGAATCTCGTCTTGTTGTTATCCGCGATGGACTGGTCGTTACTCTCGTAGGCTGTCTCAACACTATTTCTTATCACCTCGCATGTTGTCACGTAGGCGTTGTTATCTACCCTGTGGTTGACACTCTCTACTAGGTAGTTGCCTGTGAGGAATACATCGAAGGTCTTGTCATCAGATTGTGATACGATTGGTTCGTGGTTTGGGTACGTTATGTGTATGAGGTCCCCAGCGCCTATGTTGGAGTTACCGTGCATCTCCACCTTGACCTTGATACCATATGATGAACTACCCCTTAGTGCGTCCGCGGTGCGATCTGAACTATTTGAGTAGTCCTGTGAGTCTGTGTTGGATTGGGTGTGTATGTAGGGATCCTTGCTGGATACGGTTATCGTGCTATCGGGAAAATCGAATAGGTTGTGCGAATCGGACTCGGGGGTGTTCGTGTATAGTGGGAAACCATTTATGCCTACCTTGTTTAGGTACGTGGCGTAACTCGATATCTCCTTGCTGAAACTCTTACCCGTGCGGTCGTATGTGTAGTGCGTGTTGTTGAGCAACCCGTTGGAGTTGTCCCTCAACGTGTCCTGTGTTGTCATTATCTGGTAACTCTTTAGTGTTCTCATCTCTATAGGCGTATCGACCTGTGGTCTCTGGTGCGCTGTGAAGAAGGACTCGACTGGTTCTCTCGTTTCTACTTTGTTCTCATTGAATAGGTTTGATTTGGATATGAAGTTGTAACCCCTGTGGTTCTCAAAGAATGAGTATGTCGTGGTGCCAAAGTCCCTGCTTATGGATCTCTTTGCAGCCATACGTATGAACTCGAATGGGTACCTATTGTTACCCAGTAGGTGTACAAACTTACTGCTCTCCTCCGCATAGAAAAGTTTTTGCGTCTTCAATACGTTGGTCAACACATCAGATATTATGGAGTTCGTGCTACCCCTATACGCCTGTTTCACCCTGGTCTGTGAGTTCCTCATGGCATCCATTGATACGAAGTGTAGCGTGTAGACCTGTTCCGTGTTACTCGTTGGTATGATGTTCGATACCTTGTATATGCGACCCCTAAATGTTTTGAAGTCTAAACTCTCAGCGAACTCATTTGTGCGTAACTCGAACTCTATCTCCTCCTGTCCAGTCATGGACATGTTACTACGATGGTTCATGGTGTCCCTGAGGATTATGTTACCAGACATGTATGGTGAGTTGATGGACTCGTAGATGTTCAACTCCAACATGAGGTTACGACAGGACAACCTAGGTAGTGTCTGCCCATATATCACTACGTCCTGTAACTGATAATCACCAGCAAGAAAATCTTTCGTGGTGCTCATTTCTATCTCCTAATTAAATTTCTAAATTCCTCTGTAAATTTAGTCACATATGCACGGTCTAGTAGTTTTATATTTCTCTTGTTATCGTTTTCTGTCTGTTCGTACTCGAAATTTGTTACTGCAACTGCGCCAGTCGTATCACTCGATACCTGTAACTTCTTCGTGGTGTCACCACTCGTTGCGTTAATTTCATAGTGATGGATGCCGTTTACATCAGCATACTTATCACTCACAAAGGAACTTAACGCAACTTGGTCGAGTGGCCAATCATAACGGGAGGTTATGTTGTTGATTGTGACTATGACCCAATGTAACTCTGGGTCGCCATAGTATTTGTCTGCAACGATATCAGGTTGTTCACCGTCCTTTACCGTGTAGAAATCGAAGACCTGTGTGTTGGCTGCGACATTTGAACGCAGGTTGACACGCCTCAGGATATCTGTTATAAGTACCTGTTCCTGTGTGTCCTCAAGGTCATATTGGTATACTGGAAACTTCTCAAAATATCCCATTACTTAATCACCTTCTTCAACCATAGGTATAATGCGTAACAGGCAAACAGATATAATGTCGCCACGCCCACGTCTACCAGGTGTTCTCTCATGTGGTATATGAACTCTATCCCTGCCTGGACATCACCCATGCTACCACCTTCTTCTATATTGACTATCTTTGTCCCCTCAAAATTTTCAATTGTCTGTTCCATTTAGAATCCTTGTTTAATCATCTCTTTTGTCATTATTTCTGTCTCAGTAAATTCTAGCGTCATATTGGTTTCTATTGGTGGTGGACTACCATCTACTGGTCTAAAGTTTTGTTGTTCACCACTTGGTCCATATGATACTTTCACACCATTACATACGCAACTGTGGATCATTGGAAACCAAGTATTCTGTGTGCCCTGGTACATGTAGAATATATCAAACTCTGCAGGCATACGCAGGTGTCTACCAACTTTCTCACCCGCCATACGTTCTGGCGAAGCATGAAACTTAAATAGTCGCACAATATCATCTACAACACGCACCTCTCTCTCACTTCTTGGTGTAAATCTAAAGTTGTATGAGAAAGTTCTAAAATCTATGTTTTGAAATATTGCCTCTAACGCAGGATTTGGTGCCTCGTTAATCATCTTGTTCAGTTGTCCTACTGGATCACCAGATCCTAGGAAACTTGTAAGTTTTAGTGCGCCTTTAGCACCCATCAACTCACCAACACTACTCGCTATAGTGTTTAAGTTCGCAACATTCGCTTGACTTGCTAGGTAATCTGTTACACTTTGGTTCTCACCAATGACACCAGCAGTCTGCATGAGCACACCTGCCATGCCAGTATCTGAGTTCTTGTAGTTCATCTTGTAACTCGTCTCTATACCTGGTGGCATGTACAAGGCAATCGTGTCTTTTGATTGTACAAACTTACCTGCTTGTCGCAAGTTATAACTCGTACTAAAACCTAATCTCTCATTAGCAGATAGTTTTATGTCTTCTTTGATTGGTTTACCAGATACCTTAGATGACCTAGATATACCCGCTTCTGGATCACCTAAATTTTTATTATAATTTCCTAACTCTGCGCCTACTACCCCTGCCGCTGCGGCAGCAGTACCACTCAGAGCACGTGCGGACATACTCGCCGTTGGACTTATATACTTTGATGTACTTCTCTCAAAGATATGGAATAATATGTAATGACCAAAATCATTGTTACCAAGGTCCTCTGGGTATTGATGAATACCATAATCGAATTTACTCGCCTCTAAATTTAAGTGTGACGTATCTGCAGGTGATTGACTACCTCTACTGAGATTAGGGCCTGTGCTGGCACTCATCTTATTAGACGAACCAAATATATTACCTGCTATTCTTTGTTTTAATCTTTGTAAACTGCTTGACATGTAAGACTATTTATGCTATAATGGGGATATAGTTGACCAGTGTTTTAGATGATCCTCTGTTATTATCTGGAAGTTTTGACCTCTTTTCTTACAATATGCCTCTGCAGCCTTCCACTTGGCATTGTTGATAACAAATTGTTCCGCTGTGTATGCCCATGACTTGGTCTTACGTTTAGGTATACGTGGTGGTTCTGTGTACTTTTTAGGCTTGACTTCCCACACGGTTTCTGTTATAGTACCAGTAGAGTTGCGATACTTTATCCATATGTCAGGAAAATACCTACTAATACGTCCTGTCATAGGGTGTTTATATGGTACAAAAAACTCCTCACTCGCCCATTTCATTACACTAGGGTTAGTATCAAGGTATCTAAAACAAGTTAGTTCCCAAGATGACCTGAATATGATATTAGATGGGTCACCCTTATACTTCGATGGATTCTTGGGTTTAAATTTACCCTGTACTAACATTTTAGTTGACATTCTTTTTATACGTTTCATCTCCTAATATTTAGATAAATAGTTCAGATGGCAACAATATTCGACAAAATAAGAGCAGAGGCGGGAAGTAGAGACTTATCACTTGCGTGGTACCGTAAACAGGTAAACGCATTGGCAAGTCGTATATCTGCTGGTCGTTTAATGCGTGAGGGTAAGTTGAGAAGCACACCAAAAATTAACACATTAAACTTCTTTAGATATGATCCAAAGACAGCGGCACTCTTACCATACTATGATAGGTTTCCATTAGTCATGCCCATAGGGGCCGCAAAAGGTGGTTTCTTAGGCATTAACTTTCACTATCTACCAATACCAATGAGAATGAGATTGTTAGAGACACTCGCAAAAAGAAATTTCAAAGGTGATTATAGAAAGTTGAAAAACATAAAACTCGTAAAACCGTGTGTGAAACACTATCTACGTTCACAGTTTGCTAGTCAGTTTTATGCTTTAGAAGAATTAGATTTCGCACCCGCAATATTCATGCCAGTTCAATCGTTTAAGAAGGCAGGTATGTCAGCGGCACATAGAGATAGTAGAAGGATAGCAAGTTAATGGCAAAGTTAGGTGACCCAACAGATTTCAGTTATCGTGTCAACAAGGTTGTAAAAGTTGTTGATGGTGATACAATAGACGTATTGTTAGATTTAGGATTTGACATTATGTATAACAGTAGAGTAAGACTATTTGGTATTGATACACCAGAGAGTAGAACAAGTGATAAGATAGAAAAAAAATATGGCATGTTGTCTAAGAAGTTTCTTAAAGAAGCATTGGCAAACGGCACTAAGATTTCTATAAAGACTTACAAAGGCGATGAGACTGGTAAGTTTGGTAGAATACTTGGTGATGTATTCGTAGATGGTAAATCTGTGAATAGTGCCCTATGTAAAGCAGGTCACGCTGTAGAATATTATGGTCAAAGTAAAGATGATGTTGAGGCAGCACACATGAAAAACAGAAAGAAACATAAGGTATAAAGTGGCAATTTTTCGACAAGGCAAAAGATTAGGACCATTTGATATAAGACTTGGTATACCACGTGGACGTGAGTATGACAACATACCAGGTGATCCTAGAGTAAAACAACGTGCCAATCCTGAAACAACTATAAATCGTTTTAGGGCTGCAATCTCAAAAGGCGAAGGGCTTGCTCGTAACACTAGATTTCTAGTGAACATTGGATTGCCAAAAGGTAAGATATTAGAAGAAATATTAAATACAACAAACACAAAAGCAAGACAAGGTGTTATTGTTGATGAGCAACAATCTGGTGCTGTTGGTGTATTATCTAACGATAGAAATATGTCACCAGACGCTTCGTTGATGTGTACCAATGCAACTATGCCTAGTCGAACATTGAATACAAGTCCATATCGTATATCTGGTGCAACATATAAGTACCCAACGCAAGTTCAATATAGTGACGTTACATTGACGTTCATTGGTGATAAATTTTTACGTCTAAGACGTTTCTTTGAAATGTGGCAAGGTGCGATATATAATAATCAAACTGGATTGTTTAACTTCTACAAAGAGTATATTGGCGATATAGATATATTTCAGTTAGGTTCTTTTGATGACACTAACGATAGAGACGCGGCTACTTATGGTGTAAGATTAAGAGAGGCATTCCCAACAGCGATTGGGGAAGTCAACTACGATAGTGGTTCTCAGAATGGTTTTGTTGCGATTAGCGTTACATTCGCATATAGAGATTGGTTGAATTTCAACCTAGATGTTGATAGTGTCGGCAAAGTAGGCGGACTATCTTCAGGAGAGATTAAACCAGGTGGCGGATTCTTAGATAGTCTACCACCTGAATTAAGACGGGCAGGACGTCAAGTTGTTGGTCAACTTAAACGTTCTATCCCAATTGGTAAAGTATTTGGTGGTAAAGTATTTCCACCATTTACATTTTAAATTATAAAGGAGATTAAATTATGGCTTTGCCGTTATTAAATACACAAACATTTGATTTGATGGTCCCTAGTACGGACGAAAAAATAAAATATAGACCCTTTCTTGTTAAGGAAGAAAAGATACTTCTACAAGCGCAAGAGGGTGAAGACAAGGAGATGATTGACGCTTTAATGACTATCATTAGTAATTGTACATTTGGTAAGATACTACCAGAACAATATCCATCATTTGATATGGAGTACATATTTCTAAAGATACGTTCTAAGGCAGTTGGTGAGAAAGTCTCGTTAAACTTAACATGTCCTGATGACAACGAAACCAAGGTACAAAGTACCATAGACCTATCAAAGGTTGAGGTTGAGGTTGAAGATGGACACTCGAATACAATTGACTTAACTGATACAGTAAGCGTGGTGATGAAGTACCCAACAGTAAAGACATTTTCTGGTAGAGATTTAAAGAAACTGTCACCTGAGGATACTATCTCTATGACTGGTCAATGTATTCACCAGATTGTTGATGGTGTTGAAACATATGAAGCAGATGATTTATCAGATAAAGAGATTGCGGACTTCCTAGAGAACCTAACGCAGGCTCAGTTTGGTAAGATACAAAACTTCTTTGCTACAATGCCTAGATTAAAGCATGTCGTTAATGTGACTAACCCTAAAACTAAAAAGAAAGGTAAAGTCGTATTAGAAGGTATGCAAAGTTTTTTTTAATATGCCTCTCTCATATTAATTTAGAACAA
>MDTB01039203.1_pt1 | contig 14844 bp, 5 predicted proteins | sample 811161 | NCBI WGS metagenome assembly MDTB01 (sample SAMN05326650, study PRJNA326480) | marine metagenome | isolation source: seawater | place: Mediterranean Sea | collected 2009
AAAATTTAATTGATAGAGAAAGAGTATGGCATCCAATTTCAATGTAACTCCGTATTATGATGACTATGACGTAAATAGTGGATATCTCAAAATACTGTTCAAGCCAGGCAACTCTGTTCAAGCAAGAGAACTGACACAGATTCAGTCTATTTTACAACAGCAGATTGCAAATATTTCAGATCACTTTTTTAAAGAAGGTGCAATGGTAATTCCTGGCCAATCTGCGATAGATACTGATGTCAGTTTTGTTAAAATAAAACAACAGGGAAGCTCTACTACCTACAACGCTGCAACTGATTTCAGAGGTAAAATTATTGTAGGATTGTCTACAGGAATAAGAGCCCTCGTTGTCCATACGGAAGCCGCAACAGGACAAACCGCAACAGACGATCCGGATACTCTATTTGTAAAATATATTGGGGGAGGAAACTCTTCGGTAGACACTAGTAATCCTCTCTATGATGCTAATGTTCTACCTACGGACTTTGTAGAAGGATCTAGCATACAATTTCAACCAGGCGAAGTATTAACTACAGAGGGTACGGATTCATCATATTTTGCTTGTGAAGTAAGACCTTCGTCAGAAAATTCGACTGGTTTGGGTTCTATTTCTTTCATAGAATCGGGAATTTACTATATCCAAAATCATTTAGTTGTAGTTCCGAGTCAAAAAATAGTTCTAGACAAGTACTCAAATTCGCCTTCATATAAAATTGGATTACAGGTCAACGAATCATTCGTCAATAGTAATACAGATAGTTCTTTATTAGATAACGCACAGGGAACCACTAATTTCAACTCGCCTGGAGCTGACAGATATAGGATTAGTTTAGTTCTTTCTAAAAGAGCCGTAGACGAAGTAGATACAAGCAATTTCATCGAACTTATCAGTGTCCGAAATGGTGTTGTAGAATCTCATGTAAGAACTACCGAGTATTCTGTAATAGAAGAGACCTTAGCAAGAAGAACTTATGATGAGTCTGGGGATTATTCTGTACGACCATATAAAATAGATATTAGAGAACTATTAAATGAAGACAATAACAGGGGGGTAACTACATTTGCAGATTATTCATTTGATAATGAATTAGACGCAAAAGAAATGGCGAGAACAAGATTTTATGATGATCTTGATATGATTTCATTGGACGGTTCTGGAAATGGTCTCGCACACATACCTACTCCGAATGATATTTCCAACTATCCAGAAAGGAACTTAGATTCTTCAAAATATTATCCTGGCAGAACTCATGATAGTTTAACAAGTGCTTTAAAATCAAGGCTTGCAATAGGAATAGAGCCCGGCAAATCTTATGTTAAGGGATATGAAATAGAAAATCTGGTTACTCAGTTTGTAGATTATAAAAAATCTAGAGATCACATACAAAAAAATAATGAATATTTGACATCCAATTTAGGAAACTGTATCTACGTCACCGATCTTTCTGGACTGCCACTAATAAACCAAAAAGTTAACCTATTAAATACAAATGTTAACGGAATAAACTATGTAGAAATAAGCCGGGCAGGTACAGAAGTTGTTTCGGCCTTTACAGAATCTACTCAATTGTTAAACTCAAATTTTTCCAGTTGGGATACAAGCAATACCAGAGGTGTCGATGTAATAGGTACTGCTAGAATTAAGTATGTAGAATCATTTACGACTGGAGAAGGATTTTCCAACTCAATCTTTGGAGTTGACGGAGATTCGCCAACTTCTAGTACAATGCCAGCAATATATAAGGTTTATCTATATGATATTCAAATGGAGATTAATCCAAGAACTGGATCGGAATATCTATTATCAGATCTTAGAGCACTAGAAGACAGAAGCAACGATTCTATAGATTTCAATGCTAATACTTTAGTAGAATACTCATTAATAGATCAATCAACCGATTTTACAGTAGGCAACGTGATTATAAATGCTTTCGGTAATGATTTTGCCAGAGGGGTTGTCTATCATTCAAATTCAAATAAAATTTTGGTTAAATCACTGGGGGCAGGAAACACTACGATTACTACTACAAGTAAATTAACTTCTAGATTATTTCAAAATAACGAAGTTCTTAGAGAAATATACTACGGCAGTGGAACTCTATTATCTGGAACCTCTCACTTGTACGAAAGAACCAATGCGAATACCGGAAGAATTTTATCGAAAAATATAATATTCGATGCTGACGGATCTGGATTAGTTCCTATAGGATCAGATTTCGTAAAGACAGTCAGATTTGTAGATGATGATAGCGGTAACACAACTATAGACACATCTTATACTGTACAGAAATTTATTGAAGGACAGACAGTTGATTCTGATGGCATTGCAAGAGTAAACTTAGGCGATAATTCATCTCAGACATTTCCTACAGAATCTAGTAGATATTTTTTCGCTTCGCAAGGCCCATCCGGATCAGGTGTGGGCGAAGAATCAAAACTATTAACGCCAGTAATAACAACTAAAAATGCAAACGGCGGAACTACAGGAAGAAAAACTATTGCAGAGTTTGATTTTTCTGCTATGTCTAGTCCGCCGAGTGTTGTTAATCTTTTTGTCACGGTGATAAAATCTGGAGCAGGAGAAAAACTCAAAGAACTTCAACAAGAAATAATTTTTCCATATGCAAGAAAGTTAACTGATGGTAGTAATGTTACAGTTGCCGGAGCAGAAGAAGGACTTGATGCAGATTTATATGCTTCTAATACAGTTGGTGGACTATTTGATCAGAGTGCTACAGATTCATTAGGAAATTCACTATCTTTATCTTCGGTACAACTAGATCATTCTGATGTATTTGAACTGGTAGCAGTATATGATACTTGTAATGTCAATAATATTTCATATCAAGTTTCTGGAAACCAAATAAAAACTTATGATTCTATGACAGCAGAAGATTTTAAATTTGCTCTAGATGTTTATAACGCATACGAAGATGATACTATTGCGGATTGGAGAAGTGCATATGGATTTTTATCTACCGATCCAGATCCAGTAAAAATAAAAGATATTACAAGTCAGTATTTGATGGACAATGGACAAAGACCAAGTGTTTATAATTTAGGATCAATACAATCGAAACCCGATCAGCCAGTCTGTTCTGGAAGAATAATAATTATATATTCATATTTTTCTCATACTTCTGGTGGAGATTATTTCTCTGTAGATTCTTATGTGCATAATACATCTGGAGTTACCTACGACCAGATACCTTCATTTGAAAACAATAGACTTTCTGATGTTTTGGATTTCCGTCCAGCTGTGACATCAGTACCCACAACTTCTAGCGATCAAAGTCCTATAAAAAAATCAAGTTTGACTACTTCTGCGAATACTCCTATAGATAATGATTACATAATTACTGACTACAGATACTACTTGCCCAGAAAAGATAAAATTTATTTAAGTAAAGATGGAGATTTTGAAGTCAAGTATGGAGCCTCTTCAACAAAACCAGATTATCCAGACGATCCTTCCGATGGAATGGTAATCTATAAGTTAGATTCCGAAGCATATACTCTTAATAAGTCCAGTGTAACTGCAGAAATGATCGACAATAAACGATATACTATGAGAGATATCGGTAGGTTAGAAAAAAGAATTAAACAAATAGAATATTATACCAGCCTATCTTTATTGGAAAAAGAAACAAAGGATATGGAAATACTTGACAGTAATGGACTAGATAGATTCAAAAATGGATTTGTCGTAGAACCATTTACTGGACACAACATTGGTGATGTTTTTGATTCGGAGTACAGATGTTCTATTGACATAATAGATAATGAATTGCGGCCTTTGTTTAATGAAAAAAATGTTAGGATGGAGTTTAACCAGTCAGAGTCCAGTTCATACAGTATAAAAGATGGATTAATTACTTTACCTGTTTCCTCATATGGAGTTCTTTCTAGTCAAGATAAATCTTCTAGAACAATAGAGGTCAATCCATATTCTGCATCTAGTTTTAAGGGACAAATTAAACTTATACCAGATCAAGACGATTGGAGAGATACAAAAAATCCTCCAGAAGTGACAGACAGTAATGTGGGTGGATCTGGAGAGGGATATAAAAACTCCGAAAATAATACTGCTCCTATACATCCAGAAACTCAGTTAACTGGTGGTGGTGGCGGAAAATCTACCGGAGAAATAAGAAACTCTCAAAGTACTGAAACAATAAATCCAAAAAATAATAGTGGAAATTTAATTGGAGGAATCACTATGGGGAATAGTGGTACTGCAAATACCACTAGAACCGGAGATAAAGAAACACTAGATTCTATTATACCATTTATAAGAGCTCGTAACATATTTTTTCATGGGACAGGTCTTAAACCAAATACAAAGGTTTTTGCATATTTTGATGGATATCCCGTTACTAATTATTGTTCTACTGTGGAGAAGGTATTAGTTAGTGTCAGTAGCGGATACTCTCAAGATTTTATAAAAAATCATGAATCTGATATTATTGCAAATATCGGAGAGATTAGTTTAACTAATAATTTAGGACATGAGGTCAGGATAGTAGGAATTCAGTTTTCGACATCTAATGAATTAATTTTTTATGTGTTGAATAATATAGACAGTAATACCTTCACTACAGGTCAAGCTTTATTCTTAAGTGGCCCAGATACTATTAGTGGAATATCGCCAGGAAGTTTTTCTGGAACTACAGGCGCTGGGTCAGTTGGATCTTTAGTAACTGATTCGGTAGGCAGCATTCGAGGAATTTTTTCTATTCCCAACACAGAACAACTGAGATTTAGAACTGGTAATAGAATTTTCAGATTAAGTGATAGTCAAGTATATAAAGCTGATAATAGTACGGAAGCGGAAGGAGTTTATTCCGCAACAGGAAATTTGGGATCGAAATACACCTCGACTCGACCTAATAATTATTCTACTTTATATACTTCACCAAACGGTTCCGTAAGAACACAAGTAGAATCTTCTGGTAATAGATTTAATCCTATTGCTCAAACATTTTCTACCGATAAACTTGGAGGCGCATTTATTTCTTCAGTAGATCTTTATTTTTCTAATAAAGATACTTCGGGAATCCCAGTAAGTCTTGAACTCAGAAATACTGTCGGAGGATATCCGGGCAAAGATGTTCTGGCAAGAAAAACATTAGTCAGCGATTTGGTCACAGAAGATCCAGTCGGAATACAACCTACGAATTTTGAGTTTGATTCTCCGGTTCATATCGAACAAGGCGTTGAATATTCATTAGTAGTCATTGCAGATTCTTCTCAGTATTTTATTCACGTTGCAAGAATGGGATCAATGGCTCTTGATGGATCTGGGTTAATAAGTAAACAACCATACTCTGGAGTTTTATATAAGGCTGCTTCTACTGCTTGGGCCCCAGAGTTGAAAGAAGATTTGAAATTTAAAATCAATCAAGCAAAATTCCAAACTTCTACGAGTTCTATTTTATATTTTCAGAATAAATCTCAGGATACCTTTGGATATGCAACAAATAAAATTGAATTGGAATCCGGTTCTCTTGAACTTGTAGGAGGGGGTCTTACAGTCAGAATTCATGCAAAGAATCATGGATTAGTTCCTAAAGTTGGACAGAGTACACATTATTATGTCAATATAGGAGGATTTTTAGAAACATCTAAGTATGGAAGTGATAATTCCGCTGATGCGGCCGCTGCCAGAACCTACATTACTGGGGCAGATCTAAACGGAACACATGAAGTTGTTTCTACTCAAATCAATAGTTTTGATATAAGTTTATCATCGCCCAAATTTGTAAACGGGTCAGTTGTCGCATACGAGGGAACTTTTGATAGTTTGAATATTCCGCCCGGCAGATTCAATCCTGTTGCAGATAGTTCTGGAAAGGCTACCGTCGAAGGTAATTCTAAATACGATATATTAATACCATTGGTAGAAGATATCCAACTTCCTCAAACTAATTTGGCATATTCACTTAAAACAATCAGCGGATATTCACAAGATTCTGACGGAGTGATTGGAGTAAAGGATAGTTCTTGGAGTAGTTTCACACCAAATCTGCCGATAAATTTTGAAACTCCAAGATCAGTTTATTCTTCTACAAACGAATCTTCTTTTAGTATAGGTGCAAGTTCATTTGAGAAAAAATCTCTTGTGTATAAAGTGGTATTATCTTCTACGAATGAAAATATTTCTCCTGTGATAGATACTCGTAGATTTAGTTCTGCACTAACTTCTAATGTTATAAATTATCCCGGCACCGGCAGTTCGGATGATTCTGAAGAGAACGCATATATTCTATCCGAATCTAATTTTAATGGAGGTTTATCAGAATCTAAGTATATTACCAGAGAAATAAAGTTAAGTCAACCGGCTACTTCAATAAAAGTAGTTTTATCTATGCACAAACCATTTGATTCTGATATTGATATATTTTACAAAATCAAGACTAGCGATATTCAAGAATACAGAAAATTAAATTATGTAAAAATTCCTTCTCCGGATGGATACGGTCAATCATCGTCTTCTTCCCTAGAAGAATTTGTCGAGTTTGAGTACGATGTTGAAAATACTTCTGAATTTTCTTCATTTGGAATCAAGATAGTTTTAAGAGGAAAAAATTCTGCAGATGTTCCTAGAGTTAAAGATCTGAGAATTATTGCTCTTGCTAACTGATATAAATATTGATTGTGGAAAAGGATAAGAAATATTTGATAGTTGAGGAAGATAGAAGTCTTAGAAGAGACCCGCATTCCAATGCAATAATAAATTTTGATAATAGTGCGTATGTAAAACACATGAAGAAGGTAAGAAAATTAGAAAGACAGGATGAGGAAATAGAAGTTCTTAGAAGCGAATTGAAAGAAATAAAAGAACTTCTGAATAAAATTTTAGAGAGTAAATAAAATGGCAACATATCCAGATTTAACAGAAAATATTGTGTTGAGAACCGATACTTTCGATTCATGGAAAAATAAAACTAATGTATTAAATAATCATTCAAGTTTTGTTGAATCGAAATTGGGCGATCCAGATGTTCTTGATACGACAGAAAAAACTTTTGTTGCATCTATCAATGAAGTTCACGGCGAAACTGATGTAAACGCAGCTAATATTGGAACTATGAGCAATCTTAGTTCTACTTATACTGCGAGCGGAAATCTAGTATCTGCAATGAATGATTTGCAAGTTTACTCTACAAATTATACCAACACTGAAGTATCAAGCGAGGCCGCTACTAGACAATCTGAAGACAACACACTACAGAGTGCGATAGATTTAGTAGAGTTATCTTCTGGACTAACTCCCAGTGGTGGATACGTCCAACAAACATTGAAGAGATATATTTCTACTGCATTGTCTCTCGCAGAAGCAGATAATAAATTAGATGATGCACTAGACGCAACTCAACAAGAATTAGATGTCACCCAGACTTCCATAGGCACTGAAGCAGATGGAACCATGTCTCTTACCGGAAATTATATTTCCGGTTCGGTAAAGACATCATTGAGTGCATTAGATTCTAGAGCATTTACAAACCAGAATGATATTACGTCATTAAATACACAGACTAGTTTAATCCAAACTGAACTTGACAATACTCAAGTAGGTGCCGGTCTGAGTAATACAGGGGCATATATCGGAACCATATCTGGTGCTACTAGTTTATCTAACGCAGATACTCTTCTGCAAAATCAAATATCATCTAATGATTCTGAACTTTCAACTCATGATAATCGACTTTTAGACCTCGAAAACACTATTCAAGATCTTGGAGTAGTATCTGGTCAAAGAATAGACTTAGACGGAAACTATGTAAATAATTTAGATGTTTCTTCTGCAATTGAAGCTTTAGATCAAAAAGTTAAATCAAATGATACGTCAATAAATTCTTTGACTTCATCACTGAACTCCTTGTCTATAGAATTGAATGATACTCAGTTGGGGTCTGGATTAAATACCAATGGTTCGTATACTGCTCCAAATGGTTCTTTTTATATAACCAATGCATCATCATTAAAAGACGCCGATTCTCTTCTAGACGCACAGATGAAAGTTAATGCTAACGATATTGCTTCTAGTGGTACGGATATTGTAGATGTCGATACTACCTTACAATCTTTCTTAGGAACTGGTAAGGGTGGACTTCATAATTATACAGGAACAAACTATATAAATGGAAGAAATGTCCGTGACGCATCTGTACAGTTGGACTCAAAATTAAAATCTGTCGCCGACGATATTATTACAATACAATCTCAACCTGGCTACGGTTTTGATCCGGCAGGAGATTTACACGCAGTCGCAACTTCCGGAAAATATTCTGATTTAACTGGAACACCTACACCGATTACTGTACATCCAATATCTGGTATGACTTTAAGTGCAAGTAATGAACTTAGTATTAGTAAATTACGCAAGGCTCAACTTCCTGATGGGACTCTTACTGAATATCGGTCAGGATCGGCAGTTCCTCTTACCGGAAATCAACAAAGTGGATTCAGTGTCGAGAGAGCTGGAGTAGGCGGTTATTCATATTTTTATGATACTCACCCCAGTAAATATATTAAGTCGGTTCATTACTACAATAATGTTTTAGAGTTGACGAACCAAGATGGTGGGGTACACACATTTGCACCATCATTTACAAACACAGACACTACATACACCGCCGGATCAGGAATTGACATAAGTCCCACTAACGTCATCAGTACTAATTTTACAAATACTAATACTTGGCACGTTAACACATCGACTAGAGAAGGTTACGTCCCAACACCAACTGGTGCTAATAGAGTTTATAGTACAGACAATGGCGGAACCCCAGCATGGAGAAGTCCCGATGACAGTACATGGAACGGTTATAGAATAGAAGTTCTTGCAAGCGAAGCTGCATATAACGCATCAGCAAAAAACGCAAACACTATTTATTTCATAAAGGAATAATAAATGAGTATTAAGATTGACGGAAATATTTCCGATGTCTATAATGGTTCTTTCCCCATGCGAAAAATATATGTGGGTTCTGATCTGGTATGGCAAAAGAGTTATTATGACATAAATTTTCCAAATTCTAGTCATTTTAATACCGATTTAAAAAGGACTTGGTTGGCTTATAATAGTTGGAGAAATACTTCTGGGAAATGTTATTTTCAAGTAAATGGATGGGATATAAATGATTTTTCGGTTTCGGGAGGATTAAGCACTAGGTTTATTCAAGGCAAACACGGAGGGTCTAGTAATAGTGATTTTGAAGGAAACTACATTTCTAGTCCTTATTATACATATCAGGGTAAAAATTATACAATTATAGAAGATAGTTCTGTTCGCAATGGATACTTCCCACTAACTCTTACTTTTCAGACATATAGTTTAAGACCCCCCGGCAATGATGATTTCAATCATTTATATTTTATAACTACAGTTCCAAGAAGTGGATCAAGATTAAGTACAACTTCCAGTATTCCACAATTAAGAGTTCAGTCCGTCGATAAATCTGATGTATATCTTCTTCCAAATGCAACAGATCAGAGAAATGTTAGCATAGGCAAGAAAGATAAAACAGGTACTTTTAGAGTTAATACTGCAGGAAATGACGGAAGTGGGGGGTCATATACTATAGATCGATGGGATAGAGACGTTATGCCTTGGAGATTATATTCTTCGTCAAATTCCGTTTCTATGCAAAATGATATGAATTTAAATTCTCGCAGTGGTAGAGTGGTTCTCTTAGCAAATGATAGCGGACTCTCAAACAGTAGAAGACATTGGACTAAAAAATATTGGAAAGGTTCGCCTAATGAAGATTTATTTACTCATAATACCCAGATATCAGTAACCTTAATGGCTCATAAGGACGATTGGACTGATAGAGATATATCATTTGTGGTAACTAAAAATGATAACAATAGTGATGGATATGATACAAGCCAATTTAATTTTAACTTAATAGAATCCATGCAAAAAGTCAATTTTTGTCTTCTTACAGAAAGTCAGTATGTACAAAAAGTTTCTGCATCACAAGACGGAGTGAGAAGATTTAAAACTTCTGAGAATTTTTCTCAATATCCCACGGCTGGTCTTACTAAGGACAACTCTACCTATGTCTTATGGAAAAATAATACCGGAAATTCTAACCTATCTAGTTACGAGATTGTTCCCTACTCAGGCGTTGGAGGCGGAAAAGAATTAGTATGGACAGATGAGGGCGCTCGCGACAGTGGATAAATTATGTCATCAATAACAATAACCAATGAAAGTACTCAACTTCCTAATTATGGCGTTTCTGTTCAAAGAAGCGGCATTAATAATTTGGTGAGTCAGTCATCCAGTGATGGAATAGCTCTATTCAATAGTCTCAAGTCAGATATGTTGACAAATTGGACTTTATATAACGGAACTCCGGAATCTGGAAATGAAATTAAAATTCAAACTTCATCAGATTCTGCTGCAATAAATTTAACTAAACAATTTTTTACATTAGTCGGCGATTCTGCATCATATGAAGGATCTGCGAACTGGAGTTATTCTGAAGGATTCAGTACGTTTTCGAATTCTTCCGGCAACAGAAAACAACACGTTTTAATTTTTGAAACTACGGACGCAATGTCTCCGCCAACATCTAACATAAGACAGATAAATCAGAAGTATAGAGTAAGATTAGAATATGATGAGAGAGAACGACTATCTAAGTTGAACGAAACGAGAAATTCTCAAAATGCATTTGTTCATGACGAATATGAGAGAGAATTATATCAATTGAATTTAAGATTAAAATCTATGGGAAGAGCTCAATATATAGAAGGAGCGGCGATAGACGAAAACGATACTTCAAAACATCAACTAGAAGCACAAGTATTGCCGGGAGCATTAGGGCCAAAAAATTGGACGGAAAGTGATGGAATACCAAATTGCCAGTACGGTTGGGTAAAAATAAATATAGCAACCGTCAATCAATTGCCAGATGATGGAAATATGTCCTCTATGGCAAACCAAGATAGTGGATTAATACAACTCGAAAGTGGTGCAGTTCTGGAGACAAGTGTGATAAGAACTCCAGGCGAGTGTGTTGATGTTACATTTGAAGATTTAGTTATACCATCTAAAGCGCTGGTTTTCCCATACGACGGCAGTACGGAATTTACTGTTGGCGAAGTAATCAGTGGTCAAGGAGGAGCTCAAGCAACAGTTCATAGTACAACTGTATCTAATAATAATCTATTAGTAACTTACACAAATTGGAATGATAGAGATTTTGTTGAGGGTGAAGATGTTACAGGAACTGATAGTGGAGTTACTCTGGTATTAAGTTTAATAACCACAGAAATTAATAGAAGTAAAAGATTTAGAAATAAGAAGAAGGGCAAAGGTTGGTTTAAAAGATTTGGAAGTACGACTCCTTTATCTTACAGACTCACAATGACAGAGCGAGGATTTGTACTCTATCTCTACGAATCCGGTGAAATAGACAGTGATTATGCTTGGGTGTGTTGTCAGAGAACTGTAGATAATATAGAAGGAACTGCACCTACTGACGAATCTTCCAGATATCCTGTTCATGTCTTATATTCTTGTAGCAGAGATTCTACATATTCAAGAGATTACGGATTATATTTTTCTGAAGATGCTGCTAATCTGCAAACTGCAGAGACAGTAGTTGATACAGTTTACGATAGCTCTGGAAATACATACTCGTTGAATAGTTTAACGAATGATAGTTTTTTCATTGTTAGCCCTTATGATAGGGAAGATTATCTTGCAGACGAATACAACGCAAAACTTATCTGGAGATTTGTTGCAAGAGAACTTGATATTACTAGGCCTTGGGAGGTTCATAAGCTTGCAACTCGACATCAAATAGATAGTAGTGCGATTATAAATCCATTGGAACAGTTGGCTATAACCAACGACAATAGATTTGTAATCACCTTTCCGACTGGATTAACTACTCAAAGATTTATGTACCCGAAAGAAGAAATAGATCTCATATGTTTCTCTTCTGCGGAAGTTGTTGCAGAAAGTAGTAATGTTCCTATGAATACCTATGTCCCTTCCGGCAATACGGACAATAGAAGATATCAGGGAATGAGGTCTACTCTAGTAAATGGTAATGGGATGAGAATAATGTTGTTGGTAAATGGAAGACATATATTCAATACCGATGTAAATATTGGTACAGATACTTCCGGAAATTTATTGCCACAACCTTAATCTTAGTGATGAAAAAAGTTTTATAAATAGTCAGATAAGTAAAATATGTCTCAAAGGAGAAAATAATGCCTGTTGCAAGTGGATATAGTATTCAAAGAAATGAAATAATCAATATACCTCATCGTCAGCAATATGAAACCCACACTGCTGGTGGTGGTACGACTCAGTTCTTTCTGAGATCAAAAATTGATTATTCAAATAAAGATTGGGAGTGGAACATCAAAGTTGGTGGAGTTCGTTATGATCTAGATAGAGAGGTTGCACCCAGTACTTTAAAAAATTCATACAACGCTTCTACGACCGATCAAAGTATTTGGGATACCGGAGAATATGGAGAAGGAAGTATTGATGCTGGATTTGGATCAGTAAAATTTGATCAAACTCTTGGTGTTTTCGGAGCTTTAGTATTTGCAGATATATATGCGCCAGGAAATAATGAAATCCTAGAGGTAACATATCAAGAACATGAAAGTCAATGGACTGGATCCAGAGGCGGACTTCTTTATCAACTTGCAAGTGATATGTGCATTCACCCATATAATTCTCCAGAGATATTTAAATATACTGGAGAAGACTCTTCAACTGCAATCGGTCTATCTGAATCTCATAGTTTTGATTATTCTGATACTTCTACTCCAAGATCACCCAGAACTCCTAGTGGAGTCTTCAAACTTATCAGAGAATATGTTAAGGACAGCACAGCATCTATTGGCTCGGCGCAAGTAAGTGGAGATGTTGAATTGACAAACGACTTTCCTCTAACTCTCTCAGATCTTGGAGACGGAGAGTTTCGCGTATCTCTGGGAGGAAGAGTAATTGACAGTTCGCATTACACAATTTCTTCAGATGACAGTGCTAGAACATCAACTATAACTCTGACAACACCTGTTTCAGATTTTAACTGGTTGTCGAAAGGCTCTTCAGACGGTTACGAAGTAGATGTAGTTATAGGATTCCATTGGAAGCATTCTCTCGCGGTTCCTTATGGGGCAGTAATCGGAACTGGAGTTGCAAATAAGACTGCATTCCCTGTAGGTTCAAGTGCAGATTTTACATACACTGAACCAACAACAGGGTCACGAGCATCTATAACAGTAGACGCTAGTAGTGCTAATACAGACAAAACTGATGAACAGACTAATCTAGATTTTATCGAAGCCGGTAACTTATTACTGTTGCAATTTTCTGATGATGAACAATTTACACCAGCATTCAATTTAATTTATCCAAAACCAGTCAGTAGTAATCCGGAAGATATTAGGGCTGCTCTAAAACAAGTCACTACAAAGTTCCTTGTAGAATCATCTAAAGGAACGGATTTATTATCGGATGATGAATTGACTCCAATCTCAACCGATCCAACATCGAACAAAACTAAACCACAAAACTGGAGAATCCGTTTTGAGTATAGTGGAGACGGAGCATTCATTAAAGTAAATGTTGCAACAGAATACCAACTCCTCGATGATATGACAATTACGCAAGGTCAAGGAAGAGATGGTGCAAAATATCCGATCTACAGAGAACCCGGCGAATTGTGTGATGTTTATCAAGAACCAAGTATTGGTCGCGGTGTAACTACAAGAATTCAAAAAGCTAAATCTCAATTTTTTACAAGGGTTGCTAAAACCGAAGACGAAGTTGCAAGAACATATCCAATGTCATATCGAATGACTGTAACCGATCACGGAATGGGTCTGTTTATTTTTGATCAGGCTGCAGTAGATCAAGATGATGACTACGCATGGTTTGTTGTTCAACGACACGTTAATCAAACTACAGGACAACCAGAGTTTTCTGGAAAATCCCCTGTACACTGTGTATATTCTCCAACAAAGAGACCTTTAGAAATCAGTGACTTAAACACATACTATTCAACACAAGATGTTGATGATCTCTCCAAACCTAAAAATATATATGATAGTTTTGGTAGAGAATTGGAAGCAGAGGCTCCTACAATATTCATCAATCCTGATGATAGTTTCTTTAACGACTTCGTAAACTCAATTGATTTTACTGGAAGTTATGGATTACCACTAGATGCTAGTGGCAATCCACAATATAAAGATGATTTAGATGTTGGTTTTCTTGGTGGTGCTGGATCAGATGATGCAGATTCAATACAGTACTGGGCAGATGCAGCTACGGCGGGAAATCCAGTTAATGATCTTCTTGTACTTGGGTTTAGTAATGTAGGTAGAACAGGACAAAGAAATGTATTGGTTGGTACTAATGCTGGCCCTTCTTGGGTAACTGATGCCGCGAGACAAAGTGGTATACAACTTTCGGGGAACGTAGTATTTCCGGAAAGTAACTTATCAGCAGTATCAGGATTTGACGATGCAACTACAATCACAAGTCAGTCTGGTACAACAACCTCTACAACTCCATTAACACTAAATGATTGGGACGATCCTTCTTATGCACTGTTAGATATTTTATATAACGAAATATCTGCAAATAGAGAAAAGGTATTCGAAAGTTTAGTTGTTGCTCTTGACGGTGTAGAAATATTAAGAGATCCCGATGCATATATTCTTACATATGACGAATGGGTCAGAAAGGGAGACCCAGACACAGTACAAAGATTCTTAGAGGGTCTTGATGTTGCTGGAGTGGAATCGTTTGGCGACAACTTTAGACTTCCCGATACTATGTCTGGAACC
>MDTB01134043.1_pt1 | contig 14842 bp, 15 predicted proteins | sample 811161 | NCBI WGS metagenome assembly MDTB01 (sample SAMN05326650, study PRJNA326480) | marine metagenome | isolation source: seawater | place: Mediterranean Sea | collected 2009
AAATATTTATTAAAATGACATAGATATTATTATATAAATAATATAATGTATTGGGGGAGACCAGATATTAGTGTAAGTTTTTGCGAAGATAAATATAAAGAAAACAAGTATATAGCCGAATATTATAATACTATTTCAGCAATATCATATTTATTAGTTGGTTTATTTTTTTATAAAACAAAAATCAAATCATTAGGATTAATAATAATTATGTTAGGGATAGGAACAATTTTATTACATGGAACATTAAGATATTATGGTCAATGGTTAGATGAATTATCTATGTTAAGTTTAAGTTTTAATATAATAAAAAAATTAAGACTAGAAAAATTAAAAAAACATACAAGTAATTTATATTTAATTGCTTTATTAGGAAATTATTTTATATTTGAAAAATATTTTTATTATTTTGTGATAATTTTTTTATGTTTACAAATTTATATATATTTATTAGGTAGAAGATTAAGAAGTTATACTATAAAAAAATATATTTTAATAAAATTATATTCTATAGTATTTTTTTTGTCAACTTTTTGTTGGTTATTAGACCAGTTTTTTTGTGATTATGTAAAAAAATATCAATTACACGCTATATGGCATGTTGGAACGGCTTTATCTATGTTATTAGGATTAAGTGTTTTTTTAATATAAAGTATTAATATATATGTGGCAATTTTTAATGGGATTTGGAATGGGTGTATATGTTGGGACAAATTATGATTGTAAGCCGACTGTTAAATTTATAACTAATTTTATGGAAGCTACAATTCCAAAAGATGCTTTACCAAAAAAAAAATAAAAATTAAATTATGATTTTTATTTTTTTGCTTGATATGGGGTTCGAACCCATGACCCCGGGCTCATAAGACCCGTGCTCTACCTACTGAGCTAATCGAGCTTAATATTATATATTATATAATATTAATTGATCTTTACGATAATTATATAATATAATAAATCTTTAAATTATTTATTATAATATTATTCATTTATTATTTATTAAATAAAGATGGTATAGAATATTTATTATTTTCAAAAATATACTTAGCAATTATCCGTGGGTCTATAACATTATTCATAATATCTTGTGGACAGTATACATTATTTTCGTTATCAATATAATATATAATTCCTTTAATATCTTCTGCCCAAACTGTTTTTACTTGATGTGTTTTTTTTTGTTGTATTTTATTAATTTCTCCGTGAGGAGTTCCTTTAATATGCGTTCCACAAAATTTTTCCTTATCTTTTTTTCTTCTTGTGCACTGTTCATTATTAGCTCGTAATGCGCAACATCTTTCATGAAATGGAACAATATTTTTAACTCTTTTCCTTTTTTGAAAATCTGTTTTATTAAATTCTAATGGTTGATAATCATACATAAATTGTAAAATATTTTGAATAGATTTTGATTCAATATTATATTTCATAATTTCTTGTTTGATATCATTTTTAAATTGTTGTAAATAAGCACGAGTTTTGGAATTAATACGTTTTTCCATATTACTTATATAATTAATTATTTAATTAAATCAATTTTATATATTATTAATAAAAGAAGCTACTTTATTTTGTAAAAATAAAGACATAATTAAAAGGGCGTTAATCCAAAACTGTATAGGAGTGGTTTTATCTATAGGTAATGTTGGAAATACAAAGGATAGAATAGAAAAGAAGCTATTAATAAATAAAAACAACGCTAAAATGATTAAATATTTATTCATTATTATATAATCATTATATTATATTATATCCATCATAATTCATATCCCAATTGGGTTTTAATGATGTATTATCAATTAAATGAATTGATAATGATATGAAATGATTGAACTTTTTAAGTATATATCCAGTATTTGGCCAAAAATAACCAGATTTTTTTTTATTTTTAAAATTAGAAATAATAATAGTGTCATATACTGATGCCCATTTTCCTTTATTTTTTTTTATATCAGATAATTCTTTATTTGTAATAGATTCAACCTTATCATATACTTTAATATATTTATACATAGGGTCATTTTGTCTATCCATAACAACTCTATAATTTCCTAAAAATATTGCGAATCTAACAATTCCTCCTTGAATAAATTTTCCATTTTCATCTGAAATAGGTTTATTAAAAATAATTCTTTCTTCATAATTGGATGTCCATGCACCATTTCGTATGGATGATTTAAAATCAGAAAAATAATAGTAAGGTCCAAATGTGCGAACTGTGCTAGATTTAATGCCTAATGTAGCAATATAATTTAATAATTCCTGTGGAGCTCCTATATATGCTACTGTTGGAATTTCTATACATTTTTTATGTTTATCTTTAAGATAAATTAATTTAGGATTATTTAACAATAAGTTAGTGACAGACCTATGAATAGGGAAAGTAATTATTTTTTTTTGGTTACAAATTTCATCAATTAATGTCCAAATAAAGTGTTCTTTTTTAGTAAGATTAGTATTAGTTATAATTACGGAGGTGAAATCTATATTATAAAATAAAAATATTCCGTCTTTGTTTTTAATATATCCAATTGAATTATATATGGAATTAAACATTTTTTTTACAATTTTATTTCCAATATCTAAAATCTCTCCACTTATATATTTTTGAAAAGGGAAAATACATAGATTATTTGTTTTTGTTTTAGATTTAGGATATTTATATAATAAATATTGTAAAAAAGGTTTATCAATAATTTTATTTGGCTGACTTTCAACAATTCTAAAAGGGCAAATATATATAATAGTATTTTTATCTGGTTTTAGATTATGAAAGTCGGTGTTAAGATGTCTGTGTACATCATATGTATAATAGTTATCAGGTAAATATATATTTTTTTTAGTGTTTGTTTTTTTTAATTCTTTAGATTTTCCAGAAATGGATTCATTATTTATATTTTTAAAGTTTATTTTAGGAATTAATTCCATTATATATAAATAATAATTATTTTTTAATTTTTCTTTTTATATTTTCTTTTTCTTTTTCTTGTCTACTTTCCATTATAAATTTGGTAAGTTCATCTACCATTCTTTTATCGTTTTTAAAATAAGTTGATAATGATACTAAAAGATGTTTTTTGCTTAAAGGAGCTTTAGATTTAGTTTTATTATAAATAAGTTGACCATCAGGTATATTTAATGCGTCTATATCTTGCGTTTTCATAATTCCTACTAAATTAGAAGTTAATTCTTTCTTTTCTTTTCTTTTTTCTCTTATCTTTTTTTGAAGAATTCTTATATCATTATCTACATTTAACCAAGTTTTTACATTTTCTAATAATATTTGATTGCTCATTGTATTTAATTACTTATTATTATTTAAGTAATTAATAAATATTATTTTATAAATAGATAAACTAGATTGTAATAACAACATTTTGAAGCAGATTTTTGTGCTTTGGAATTGTAATAGATAAGTCCTTGTTTGGATAGAGTTGATTATGTTTTGTTAATATATTATTTGATAGACTTATTTTTGTATCACTTGCCAGAAAGACAGTTCCATACTCTTCAGCTAAATGGATTAGTTCCGCTTTATTTTTTCTCATTAATCTCTTATATGTTAAATTAGAGTTTTTTATTTTATTTTTTATTTTTGATTTTTGTTTTAGTTCTTTTTCTTTCAGTTTTTGTTTCCGTTTATAAGTTATTTTTTTATGTGAAGAACACATATTATCAACACAAGGTTTAGAACAATGTTGTCCTTTTCTTTTACCAGATAAAAATGTATATATACATTTATTACCTTTATATTGGTATTTTTCTGGCCAATTTACACCGACACATTTTTCATATCCTTCAAATAATGGTAATAATCCATTTTGTACAGTTCTACAATATGGACATTTTATTTGATTATGTAATAATCTTTGAACTTCATACCCGTGATTTTTTAATTTTTGATATTTGATTTCTTTTAAAATAGAAGAATAATTAAAACTATGTCTACATTTAAGTGTAATATATTTATCTTCTAATTTTAAAGTGCTAATTAAACAAATATTTTTGTTTTCTAAATCAATATCATCATTTTTTTTATTCATTAGTTCAAATAGTTCTTTATTAAAATCTTGCATTTGTGACATTAATATATATAATTTCTTTAAAAAAATCTCTTTATATGATTTATATATATGTCATTAAATTTAGGAAATTTAGGTTCAATATGGTCCTCTAATAAAAATATGAATAATAGTGTAAAAAGAAATAATTTAATAAAAACAAACATAAAAACTATTATAAATAATAATACAAATAAAAATACTCGAGCTAAAAAATTTTGGGGGACACCAACTTGGTATCTATTTCATACTATAGCTGAAAGAATTGATGAAAATTTTTATGCGAATAATTATTCAATATTTTGGAATTTTATTAATTTATGTTGTTCTAATTTACCTTGTCCAATATGTAAGAATCACGCTATGGATTATTTAAATAACGCAAATATTGAACAGATAAAAACCAAAAATGGATTAAGAATATTTTTATTTAATTTTCATAATAAAACTAATAAATACGGAAATAGTGTGATTCAATCAACAAGTATTTTAGATAAATATAAAAAAGCAAATATTTCTGCAATATTTGATTTATTTGAAAATAGATTTTTTTTTTCGTATATCGGAAACAGAACTTTTACAGATTGGGTAAAAAATAAATTTAAAATAGAATATAAAAATTTTATTAATAAAATAAAAGATCATTTAAAATAATTATTCGTATGTGCAAGAAAATTTTTGTGTGCCTAGAACACATTTTCCTTGTTTTTCTTTAGAATAATAAGTCCAAGTAGGATTAATATTATTTATTGCGGTAAACCAAGCAATACCAGCTCCTATTCCTAGAACAGCCCCAACAACAACATCAAGTATTTTATCACAATAAAGTGTTATTCTAAACATCCAATTAATAACAGCTAAAATAGTAATAGAAATTAAAAATAAAATACCACCAAAAGGATGATTTGGGTTAACTGCGATACCACTACCGATATAAGATATAGTAAAAGCGTGGAAAATTGCGTTTAATGAAGGCATACTAGTAGTATATAATGCGGAATTAGAAAATGGTCCGCTAAATACGTTACAGTAATCAGGTGTTGAATTTTTAGTTTGTCCGGGATTTAGAGGTAAATTGTGTCTAACAGGTATTCTTTGGAATGTTCTAGTTCCTTCAGGAACTTTTTGATTATTTTTAATAAATTTATTTACTTTATTATCATCAATTCTATGAAACATAGATTTAAAAGCAATACCTATAGCCCAAGAAATTAAGGAACCTATCAACCACATAGGACCTTTTAAATTAGCTTCCATAAAAGATTGAAAAATTAGATAAGTCGAAATAAGTATAGGTGATAAAAAGGAGAAAAATTGTAATATATTTTGAATATCTAGAGAAATAGCCATATTTAATATAATATTATATTATATTAAATTTATACAAATACGATATCTAAAACTTGTTTGATGTTATTAACAGGAATAAATGATATATCTTGATTAATAATATTTTTATCTTTATATTTTTCGATAAATTTTACGTAATCTTTATTATTTTCTTCAGGAAAAATAAATGTTTTAACTCCAGCTTTAATTCCTCCTAAAATTTTTAATTCTAATCCGCCGATTGCGGAAACTTTTCCTTGTAAATTAATTTCTCCTGTAATAGCGATATTATTTTTAATTTTTTTATTATTTAATAAACTATAAATAGAAACGGTGATTGCTGTTCCTGCTGATGGTCCATCTTTGGGTGTGGCTCCTTCTGGACAATGTATATGTATTCCTTGTAATTTAGTTTTAGTAAATGATTTAATTAATTTTGTTTGACTTGAATTATCTGTTAATTTCCAAGCTAATGTTTTTGACACATTCATACTTTCTTTCATAACATCTCCTTGTAATCCTGTCAACTTTAAATCCATAAAATTATTAGAAGGCCAATAAAAACATTCAATTGGTATAATGCCACCCATACCTAATCCATTTGCCCATAATCCATTTATTACTCCAATCTTAGAATCGGTATGTATAACTTTATGTATAATTTCATTTTTTTCTTTCAAGTATTTTAATTTAACCTGTTCTATAGTTATATTTATAGGTAATTCAAAATCTATTTTATGATTTAATATTTCTAAATTTATTTCACTAATAATTTCGAATAATAATTCTTTTAATTTCCTTACACCTGATTCATATGTATAATTCTCAATAATGAATTTTAAAACATTATTTTCAAATTTAATAATATTTTTTAAACCCATATTATTTTCGATTTCAGGTAAAATATATTTAGTTGTTATTTCTATTTTATCGTGTAATGTTAAGTTATCAAATTTAATTCTATGTATTCTATCAAGTAATATTTTATCTATAATAGATACATCATTATATGAAAAAATGAATAAAGCTTTACTTAAATCAAGATCTATTCCAGAGAAATATTTATCTTGAAAACTTTCATTTTGAGTAGGGTCTATTAAATGTGTTAATATTCCTATTATTTCTTTACCATTTTCTGTTTTACTTACTTTATCTAATTCATCTATAAATATTATTGGATTCATACATTTTTTTTCCATTAATATATCTACAATTCTTCCCCAAGTTGAACCAACATATGTATAGTTATGTCCAGATAATGTGCTTGAATTACTTGAACCACCTAATGCTATAAATGAAAATGGTCGTGTAGTTCCATCTTCATCTTTTAAACAATTGGCCAAGCCTTTTCTTGCTAATGTAGTTTTACCTACGCCAGGTGGTCCTTCAAATCCAAAACAATATCCGCTTTGTTTACCTGTAATCCATTGACCAATAACTCTTTCTATTTGCCTTTTAGCATTATTATGTCCATATATAGATTGGTCTAAACTTTTTTTAATATCTTTCATGTATTTATTTACGTCAGCCCATTTTTCTCTTATAGAATTAATTTCTTTTTTAACATTAATATTTTTTACTAATGGAAAATAAGAAGAATGTTTTTTAATAATTTCATCAAATAATATAGGATATTTATTTATTTGTGATAAAATTGATACTAACTGTTTTTTCATATAATCATTTTTTTTACCAGAATGTCGCATTTTTAATTTTTTTAAATCGTGTTTTTTTATAATACTATTAATATAACATATATTTGAAATTAAATTATCTCTTTTACCATTTGTATAATAAATTATTAAACTATCAATATTTTTTTTAAGAATATTATTAATATATGTAGATTCTATATAAGTTATATATTTTTCTATCTCAATACTTGAATAATTATTTTTATCTGAAATATTTAATTCATTATCAAATGTTTTAATATTTATAATTAAATTTTTAAAATCATTATTAATTTCATTCATAATGTCCAATACTTTCTCTTTTTTAAAAATTCCAAATGGAATTTTAAGTAGTCCATCCAAATATTGTCTAGCTTTTGAACCAGAATCTTCTGATTTAGCTTTAACTTCTTTAAGTTTTATCATAGCTTTTTCTTTTACTGAATCTGTAGCTTTTAATAAACAAATTTGTTGTTCTATTGGAATTTTATTAGTATCAAAATTTGATAAATTTTTAGTATATTTAATAGTGGTTTTCATAGCATCTCTAAAATATTTTTTGATAGTCCATGGTAAACTATCAAACAATATAGTTTGTTCTATAGTATCAAAATTCCCATTAGATTCGTTTGATAATAAATCATATAGTAAATAAGCTAAATACTGAAATTCTGGATTATTATCTTTTATTAATAATTGTATTATAGTTTTTCTTTGATTATATAAATCAGTTGATATAAATTCTTTTACTATTTGAGAAATAGTTTTTTTTTTAATAATATTTGTTTGATTAATATATCCAACATATTTTTGAAAAAGTTCTTTATTATTATATACTAAAAGTTGTTTTAATGTAAGTGATTCAATAAATTTATCAAAATCTTTTAATAAAAATTCAGGGTCTTTGGGTTTATTTTCATTTAAACTTATTAATTTATTTTTTAAAAAAGGTAAGTTCATACATTTAATTACCATGTCATCTATAACTGCGGAAACAATAAGTGTTTTTCTTTTTTGTTGATTTTGAAAACATACTTTTATACCATAAACTTTAGTTTGAAATTTTTTTGTTGTTCTAGCCAAATCAAAACAATCTAATGTAATAGATTTTTCAACCAACATAAAATCTTCGATAATTCTATTTTTTGCTAATTTTTTTTTAAATTTATCATCTTTATTTAAATTTGAACTTTTTTCCTTCCAATCTAAAATTTTATATTTAATAGGATGAACATATTTTTTAATAACTTCATAGATAGAAATATTATCTTTATTTATATTTTCACATATATAATCGTTTCCAAAACAAATGTTTAATAAATCTTCAATATTTTTAGTTCCATATAATTTAAAATTTATAGATAATTCATTATTTATTTTTTGCAATCTATCTATTATGTTATTAAAATCAATTGTTTTTTTTTTACCGGATAATAATATATGTAAATTAAGACTATCTTTATATAAATTTTCTAAGTTTTGAATACATATATTTAATTCTCCAGCATCTATTATATCTAATAATTTATATTTTTGTGCGTATAAAATAGTATTTTGTATAATATTTTGATAATTTTTAATTTTATTTAAACAAATTGTTCTAGATGATGATTTTTTTTTCTTTTTTTTAGAATTATTTTTAATTTTTTTGTTTTTAAATTCCATCCTTTATAATATATTGTGATTTTTTTATTATTTCTAAAGTACTGTATAAAAATATATCGATTTTAAAAATAAATGTTTGAAAAAAATGAAAAAGTTTTAAATGGGTGAAAAAAAATTGTGCTTACTGAAAAATGATCCGCACCTGATTTTTTATATTCTTCCATAGTTTTTGTATCATATATTCCTCCACCAGCAATAACAATACAATCATTGTAATTATTTTTTAAATATCTAATTGTAGATAAAGTATAAGGTTTTAGCTTAGTTCCTGAAATTCCACCTCTATCACTTGGAAGTGTGTTTGATGCGTGAAATTGACGAAATCCGCTCTCATAAAATATATTTATATTTAAACAATTTTCTAATGGTGATAATTTTACAATACACCATTTTCTTTTATCATTTAAAAACGGTTTTAATCCATCATTTACCATATCTTCATCAGTATTAGGACAACTAACATTTAATTCTATGTCCATATCTTCTGGTATTTTCTCAAGAATTGGTTTAATTTCTTTTTTATCCATTATAGCAATACTAATTATTTCTCCTTTTTTATATGTTTTTATAGCATAATCAATTCCAGGATTTCTTAAGCCTATTTTATTTACCCAACCTAATCCCGGAATATATCTTAAAGTTTTTAATATTTGACCCCATTTACCAGGTCTTTCATTCAACGTGAAACTACCTCTAATAGGTATAGTATTGTGTAAATGTATATAATTTCCAAATGGTGGCGAAATAAATATCATATAGATTTAATTATGAAATATGATTTAAATAGTTGTCACTTAGTTTATTAAATATGGGTGTTCCAAGTTACTTTGCTTATCTAATAAGAAATCATAAAGAAATGTTAATAAATTTACCTAACTTCAAAAAACAAATAAATAATTTGTATTTTGACAGTAATTCTATTATATATGATGCGTTAAGATTTCTCTCCAAAGATTATATAAAATATCAAAATAAAGGGGATGATGCGTTTGAAAAAGAACTAATTCATTTAGTTTGTATATATCTAGATAAATATATAAGAGAGATTCGACCAAACAAAAAAATTATGATAGCTTTTGATGGTGTGGCTCCAGTAGCAAAATTAGAACAACAAAGAACAAGAAGATATAAATCTATGTTTGAAAAAAAAATAATGGAAGATATTTGTGGAGAGGAAAAAAGTTGGAATAAAACTGCGATAACTCCTGGAACAAAATTTATGTCAAAATTAAACAAATATGTGAATAATTATTTTAAAAATAAAGAAAAAGAATATGGAGTAGAAAAAATAATTTTTACTGGTTCAGATGAAAAAGGTGAAGGAGAACATAAATTATTCGGATATATAAGAGATTACGAATGTCATAAAACTGAGGTAACAGTTGTTTACGGTTTGGACGCTGATTTAATAATGCTTTGTTTAAATCATCTAAGAATTAGCAAAAATATTTATTTATATAGAGAAACTCCTGAATTTGTAAAATCTATAGATAAAACTATTAATCCAGAGGAAACATATCTTTTAGATATACCATATTTAGCACAAAGAATAATACTTGAAATGAATGGATATAAAAAACCTTCCACAATTCAAGAAACAAATAAGTTGTATGATTATATTTTTTTATGTTTTTTTTTAGGAAATGATTTTATGCCACATTTTCCATCTATAAATATAAGAACAAATGGAATAGATATAATGTTAAATGCGTATAAAAAGGTAATAGGAAATACAAATAATAATTTAACAAATGGAGAGATTATATATTGGAAACAAGTAAAAAAATTAATAAAATTTCTAGGACAAAATGAATATCAGAATTTAATAAGAGAGTATAAAATAAGAGATAAATGGGAAAAAAGAATATTTAAAGCAAATACAATAGATGAGAAAAAAGAAAGATATTTATATATACCGATAAAAAATAGGGAATTAGAAAAATATATCAATCCTTATGAAAGTTTTTGGCAGAAAAGATACTATGAATCTTTATTTAATTCAAACGAATCATATAATTTAAAGAAGGAAATAAGTGTAAATTATATGGAAGGATTAGAATGGGTTATGAATTATTATACAAAGGGATGTATTGATTGGAGATGGCATTATAAATACAATTATCCTCCTTTATTATTGGATTTATTAAGATTTACTCCAAGTTTTAATATAAATATGATAGAAGAGAATGATAATATATGTGTTACTCCAGAAGTTCAATTATCATATGTATTGCCTAGGAATAGTTTACATCTAATTCCAAATAATATTGGAGAGAAATTGTTAAAGAATAGAAATGAATATTATAAAAATGATTGTAAAATAAATTGGAGTTTTTGTAAATTTATTTGGGAAAGTCACGTAGAATTGCCACATATAGACCTTGATGATTTGGAAAAATTTGTTTCGAATTAATTTATTTTTAAATAATAAATATTATATAAAAATAAAAAGAAGTATTATATAAATGCCTGGTAAAGTAGTTAATCTTAAAAATAGACAAGAATTAAAAGAATTCACAAAAACAAGTAATGCTTTTATAATAGATTTTACAGCTACATGGTGTAAACCTTGTAAAATTATAAAACCTTATGTTGATATAGCTTTCAAAAAAATTAAAGATAAATTTGATTTAGTAATAGTTGATGCTGATGAAGGTAGTGATATATGTAGTTTTATGAAAGTAAAGGGGTTTCCAACATTAGTAAGTTTTGTTAATAAAGAAATAGCCGAGAGTGTGATGGGTTCTAGATTAGAAGATATAGAACATTTTTTTAGAGAAACACATAAAAGAGTATTATATTAATTTAACAGTTTTATTATTTTTATTTTTATTATAATTTTTTTTTATTTTTAATGTTTTATTTATACCTCCACCTCGTGATACATTCCATATATCATTATTATTAATAAAATTAATAGGTATTTTAAATAATTTTTGTCCATTAGTTATTGAAAATGATTTATTTTTACATAATAAAACTAAATCTTCAAATTTATTAGTAATATTTTTTGTAGTTTTTTTAAAAGGTTGTAATAATACTCCTATTTTTTGTGTATTAAAATAGTTATATATTTTATTAAATTCTTTTTCATTAATAGAATTATTAAATACGTTTGTTCTTAGTAGAATAGTTCCATAGCTTACACTATTGAGTAAAGAATCATTTCCAAATATATCTTTATTATTAAGAGCATTATCCCATCTTGAATTAGAATCTAAATAACTACACCAAAAACTAAGAATATAAGCAATCCATTTAATAATATTTTTATTGACTAAAAGGTCACCATATATATTTTTTTGTATATTTTCATTTGAATGTCCTAATATTGCACTTGAACCTCCTCCAGCCATCCACATAGGAGAAGAATTAATTAATTGGGTGAAAACTAAATTTCTGTTATTTTCGTCTAATTTAAGTAATTTTTTAAAATTTGATTTATATTTTTTAATTATAAATGTTACAAGTAACCATTTAAAAAAATCATCTTGCGTTGGTTTATTAATGTTATTTTTATATGATTTAACTGAAGATATATATTTTCCTGAAATATTATGAATAATATTGGGAGGAAATATCATTAATTTGATAGGTGTATTAATTATTAAATTTAAATATAATTTATACAAATATACTTCGGTTGGTATTGTTAAATTAGTAGAGGATTCTATATATTGAGGTGAATATAAATCGTTATTTGGACGAAAATTTAACCAAAAATCAAAAAGTATGGCTTGTTCACCAGTAGAATACCATAAATAATTAAAAATATTATTAGAATAAATAATAAATAATATTCTAAAAAACATTTCTCGAATAGGTTTAGTAGCTCTATCAATATTTACTATGTTATGGTCGGGTGTTCTTTGAATAAAATCGGTTAACATAAGATTAAATTGATAAATAAAAATTTGGCTCATTTCTTGTGTTATATGATTTTCATTCTTTAAATTCGTAAAACTATTTGTAATATGTGATTGAAGTTTATTAATTGGTATTGTATAATTATCATTATCATTATCATTATCATTATCATTATCATTATCAATATAATTATAAAAATTTGAAGGTATATTATTTGATTGATTATTATATTTTTGAACTTCATTATCTATTTTTTTTTGAGTATCTAAATCTAACCAATATAACCAAGAAAAGTTATTATTATTAGGATTTTTTTGTATATTATTATTTTTATTTATATTTTTATTTTTATTTAATAAACTGTTACTATTAAAGACAAAGGTTGTCATAATATAATATATATTAAGTATAATAAATAAAAATATAAAATTATAAAAATTATATATGGATGATTTTGATTTGGATATAGATAATTATGATTTAGAAGATATATTAAATCTATTTCATTTGAATTATGAATTTAAAAAAGAAAATATGAAAAAGGCTAAAGTAATGGCATTAAAAACTCATCCTGATAAGAGTGGATTATCAAAGGATATATTTCTATTTTTTATGAAGGCTTATAAGATGTTAGAAGCTATATATGAATATAGATATAAAAAAGAGCAATGTTTAAAAAATAAAAAGTATAATGCTGAAATTGATAATGAGAATAAATTATTATTAAAAAAATTGGATGGAAAGAGTGCTGGCGAATTTAATAAATGGTTTAATGAAATGTTTGAAAAGGTTAGAGTAAAGGATGATGATTTAGATACAGGATATGGTGCTTGGTTTAAATCAAATGAAGATGTAGATGGGGGTAAGATAAATAGTATAACAGCTATGGAAGATGAATTTGAAAAAAGGAAACAAAAAAGTAGAGCATTAATATTACACGAAGAAATAAATGATCTAAATGTCGGTGGAGGATATGATTTGGCAAGAGGTAAACCAAATCAATATTCTAGTAACATATTTAGCAACTTACAATACGAAGATTTAAAAAAGGCACATACAGAAACAGTTGTTCCAGTAACGATGGAAGATTACTTAGAAAAACCAAAATTTGATAATGTAGATAGTTATGTTAGATATAGAGAACAAAACAATCCTGAAATGGTTTCTTTAGAACAATCAAAACAAATGTTAAAAGAAAGAAATATAAAACATGATAAAATTAATACAGAAAGAGCATTTAGATTAATAAAAAGAGATGAGGAAGTAGCAAAATCAAATAAAAAATGGTGGGCACATTTAAAACAATTAAAAAATTAATAAATTATTTATTATATATATAATGAAGATAGTTAATTATGTATTAGTATTTATAGCGGTAACAACAATAGGTATGTTATATGATAGATATAATAGAAAGTTTTATGTGGACGAAGAATTAGATAAATATAGTTTAGTAAAGAAATATTTATTAAATGAAAGTGATTCTATTACAGGAAAGCCATTTATTTGGATCCATACAAAACATAATATAAATGCGAGGGATTGGTTAAGTTTTAAATCTAGAAATAGTAAAAGATTAAATCAACCATATAAGGATTTATGCGTTGAAACTATAATAAAAAATTGTGGAAATCATTTTAGAATATGTTTAATAGATGATAATTCATTTGAAAAGATTATACCTAATTGGACAATAAACCTAAATGGATTAAGCAATCCTGTTAAACAAAAAGTAAGAAGTCTTGCTATATCAAAATTATTATATACTTATGGAGGATTATCGTTACCTAATTCAAGTATAGTATTTAAAAATTTGAATACATTATATAATAATAATTTATCAAATGGTATGTTTGTAGGTGAATTTGTGAATCGTGGTAATTCAAGTGTATATGAAAGATTTTTTCCTAATAACAAATTAATAGGATGTATTAAGAATAATAATAATATGAAAGAGTATATTGAATATTTAGAGATATTAATTTCACAAGATAATACAGATGATTCTAAATTTCAAGGTAAGAGTGATAGATTTTTATATGGTTTAATACAAAATAATAAATGTAAGTTAATTGATGGAAAGGTATTAGGAACAAAAACATCAGATAATAAAGCAGTATTAATAGATAATTTATTGAAAAAAACGTCTATAAATTTTTGTAAAAAATCACTTAATATGATTATATTACCTGATAATGAAATATTAAATAGAACAAAATATCAATGGTTTAATAGATTAAATCATGC
>MDTB01158771.1_pt1 | contig 14841 bp, 16 predicted proteins | sample 811161 | NCBI WGS metagenome assembly MDTB01 (sample SAMN05326650, study PRJNA326480) | marine metagenome | isolation source: seawater | place: Mediterranean Sea | collected 2009
CGGTGCAATGAGTGAACTGGAATGTTCCCAGTTTGAGAAAAAACCGTATTTCAAATCCGCTATAAAGCTTAGAAAGATAGATGATAGGGCGAAAGTGGCGGGAGCAAATACGTCTCCTCTCTCAGCTTATTATGAGCACGTCATTCAGCTTTACTGTGCTGATGGATAGTCACTCGAACATGACCCCAGCTATTGTCGTGGTATGATAGTTATACTACAGTATGTATAGTTATCATTCGTCAAATAGAGTGTGTTTTTAGGTTAGTAAATGTCTTATGTGGGAACTTTTACTCCTTAGACACGGAAAATCAGATTGGCCAAATGGAATAGAAGATATAGATCGACCTTTACGGCCAAGAGGGCAAAAATTACTCTCTTCTGTATATTGTAAACTTACAATTGTCGATTGTAAAGGGTGGGTAGGGTATACAATCGTAGGGTAATTGTTGGGTAATCGTTATAGAATCATTTTAAAAGTGGGGCGTACAAAAACATGAGATTTTTTAATAAAATTTTCGATCTTTTCGGCCTTTTTCAAGCTATGTTGACAGTTTATCTTGGTCGATTGAGATTAGAGAAAGGGGTAGGGACCCCCTCCCTCTAAATCTCGTGCAACCGTGCAACCGTTTTAGTTTTCCGCTTGCATCAACTTTCTCTTCAGATCGTTAGGGCTTGGAATCACCCTCTGTTCCTCTGGTAAAGGGTCACCAATCACGAGGCTCATTGGTTTTCCCTTTATCGTCTCCGAATTAACGAGGTAACCCAGTTTTATCGCTTGATTCACCCGTCTGGAAGCAGAGGACTTATCAATTCCTAACTGCTGCGCCACCTCGATGAGTTTTGATGGCGAACAATCGGTTAGTCCATATGTCTCATCTGTCAAACTACATTTCCCTTCATTAATGAGTCTCACAGCATCTACAGTCTGCCGAACGGTATCTGGAACCATAACACCCAAGCCCTCAGAAATAATTTCTGCTACGAGGTTGTAGATCTCCGTGTAATCTTCAAGCTGGGCCATAATGTAACCTTCATCATTGGATTCTCGATTTTCCTGATGGAGGATCGCATGCGTTTTAATGAGATTTAAAATCAAACGAAAATCCCTTCTAAAACGAACACTTGCCGGAATTGAGAGATTTGCTAGTTCTTCAGCAAAAGGAATCGTTACATTATGGTTTGCTGTATCAATCCAACTCTGAAGATCGACCCAAATGGACAAGTCTATTTCAGCCGGTTTGCTCCTCGCCATTGATCTCAAAATGGCTCTTGTCTGCTCAGGGGTGTCCTGAACAGTTAAGGACAGGAACCGTGTTTCATTCTCGGCATGAAGACTGGTTGCTGTTGTTGTTATCAATAAACCAGTGGGTCCCTCCTTTTCTATAAACTGAGACGATAAACCAGAACTTGATGACACAACGGTCTCATAGCGAATTCTCCCTTCACTTAATAACGACCGTATAAGGTAGCTAGCCATATCACTTTTTAAGCTTTCTGCTTCAAAGAGAACAAGAAAACGGTTCCGTAAATCTTCTTCTGAGTAGACCAAGGATTTGTCTGACATTGCCGTGAGAGCATAATAGGCACTCTCAGGAAAGAAGCGAAGCACCTGTTGGGTGATAAACGACTTTCCCCCAGAAGACGGTCCTTTAACCGCTAATGATACCGGTCTGTGAAGAACCCGGCTGGTCAGGGCAAGATAAATCAACATGCCGATGTTTTTCTCTCCAACAACCCCACAGTGTTCTAGCATGTCAGCGAAGTGAGAGAGAATGTTGGGACTTGAGGCCAACGCATTCACATCACTTGATGGTTGCACGGTTGCAGTCGGATTGGAGGGAGGGGTCAGCCCCTCTTGGATTGTATCTGTGCTTTGTTTATCCATTATTTGTTTCTCCATTTTGATTGGCAGGAGCCAAACTTTGTATAAATGTTTCCACATCTTCGACATGGTACCGAGGTGAAGAGCCAATCATGACTTCATCAATATTAAGAATATGGGGAAGGTTGTGCCTTCGCTTATAACGTTGCACCCTTACCCAACTTCTGGACATGCCAATGGCTTCTGCCAAATTGGTGTCGTTTAAAAATCGCGGTTTCATGTAAGCCTCCTTATTGAGTGTTGCGCCATCATTGACGCAACCCTCAAATTGCCAGAAGTGAATTTTTAGCAGAATGATGTTGGAGGGTTATTGGCAGGTTATTGGCAAAGTCTAATCTTTGGCATTTCTAACTCTTGCTACACGACCACGCATTGCACTTTCTACAGGTTCCTCAATGTTTTCCTTTTCAAGGTGAGTAATAACCTTTTTTGCAATAGTATTATTTGAGACGTTGTCTTCTGCTTTCTTTAAGTAGTCAGAAATTAAGCTATCAATATATTTCCAATTATATTTAGGTGGACGGCCTCCTGTATTTGAATTTTTCTGCGAGGCTTCTTTTCTTACGGCCTTTTTCCTTTGCTCTTCGAGCTCTTTGAGAAGCATCTTTATATCAGAGAGTTTAACCTCAACGTCCCAAGCCTTTTCAGCACCGCCGGTTGGTTCGATTTTAAGGAGCCTGGAGTCCGCCCAATACACATTAAAATCACTCTTTTGGCCTCTCCAGACGGAGCGTGTTACATCCTTATCAAGCTCGCCGGATGGGTTTATGAAGGAGGTTGTAATATCGCCATGCCATAACCGTAGCCGCAACAAGTTATCTATTTCGTTAAATTGATTTTGCCATTTTTGAGAAGCAAGAATCACGTCGTCTCCCATAAAATCGATCACCTCGCCTTCTTTGGGCGAAGAATCAAGTTGCCAACCGTACTCATCGAATGCATCAGCTTCAGCATCTTGGAGTTCCGCTTGTGAGACATAATAGGGCTCTCCCTCCTGGGGAGAGTATCTGCCAACTTTCCAACAGTCCCTCTCCCACTTTGCACCAAACCTGTTTCGACCAATTTTTTGGAATGCCTCCCCCAAAGAGATCCAATGCAAAGCCGAGGGGGCTTTTGTTTTGTTATCATCCATCTTGAGCATATCCGATCTCTTCAAAAACCTTCTCAATCTTTTGAGCGGCTTCATTTTCAGCCGAGCTAACAAGGGCAGCATAATGTTTTTCAAGCATCGTTAGATCAGAGTGACCTATTCTACCAGCGAGCGTTCTCAAATCGACCCCAGATATTACCGCATGAGTGCTGTGTGTGCGCCGAAGGTCATGCATTGTTGTATCTAAAAGCCCAGCTTTTTCCCGGACCCTTTTCCATTTTCTACGAATCGTAATTGCTGCGTAGGGGAACAGGCGGTTATCATTTTCCTTTCTTCTCTTTTTTTGACGCCCAATAATGTCCCTCATTGTTTTGGTCGCTGTGACTGTGCGGCCTCCCCCGGACTTGGTGTTTTGCAACTCAATTACGACGGCCCTATTTGGGAGTGTTTTAATATCTGTCCAGAGTAACCCCGTAACTTCGCTTTTTCGCATCCCAGAGTGGAGGAACCACAGGATCAGGTCAGTGAGCCAGTCAGCCTCTTTTTCAGAAAATTCCAGGAGCTTGAGGATCTCCTCCCCGGACAAAAACCGTTTCCGCCCAGTAACGCCCTGGATGGAGTTTGCTTTTGTTGTTGGATTTGTATCGAGCAGGGATGCTTTTACCGCATCATTTAAGATACAGCCAAGAGTCGCCAGCTCTCTTCTAACTGTAGCAGGTTTTGCCCCTTTTAGTCGCTTGGCAATCCAAGAATTAACGTGACCTACGGTAATGTTCGAGAGGGCCTGTGATCCAAGGAGGGGGATAAATTGTTTTCTGACATGGATCTGGATAGTCGGGAAGCTGCGCAACCTATCTTTGGCATTGGTTAGCCATTGTTCAGCCCATTCAGAAAATGTAGTGCCGGTAGTTTCTTCTAAAGGCTCTCCCCGGTCTGCCTTACCTTTCATTTCAAGGTATTTTTGTTCAAGCTGTTGCCATGACCATGATGCTAAATTACCAAGTTTAATCTCTAGGGGTTCTCGAGGACGATAACTTTTCCCTCGATAAACAGTTCCATGTGGCAAGGTAATTTTAATCCAGGCGGTCTCACCTCTAGCTCCCCGGAACACGCCGATACCATTTAGGTACTTGGGACGCTTCTTCATTACGTTTGGCAAGCTTTCAACCAGCGCATCATATTCAGCGTATTTTCGTTTTCGTCCCTTGGGTCTTGTGTTCATAATTCCATGCTATTAGCTTGTGGGGATTTCAGTGGGGTGTTAAAAAATATAGTCGTGCAATTATACCCCACTCAATCCCCACTTGTAACCCCTAAAAATACAAATATATGCTAAAAACGTTAATAACAGGGGTTTACAAGAAATAGCAGAAATGCTATAACACAGGCAATAGTAATAACAAAAATAACAGATGATCACTACAATGGCATTGTAGAGGTCAGGGGTTCGATTCCCCTCGGCTCCACCAAGTAATATAATAAGCTTAGCTGAATTATTCGGTAGGCCGTTTTTTTTCTTAATACATTGTGATTAGATTATTAGAAGAGAGGGAGTATAGCATCAACTGTCTTGCAGAATTTAATTAGTTTTAACCTGCTTGTTCATGATATTGCGAAACATTGCATCTTTAAGCATCAGTTCTGAAAATAGATCAAATTTTTGTATCGAAAATTCATTCAAAATATTGTTTAACATTAAGGTAAAGGTATCACCTGGTATTGAGGCGTAATTTTTAATTTTGTTATTATGATGTAATACAATTGTATTCTTTAACTCTGGTGGTGTGGAAAATATGCGTTCTGCCTTCAGGGAGCAGTTAGGGCCAAATAAAAGTAAAGAATTGGTATACTCAGAGTCAAAACCAAAAGTACCAATTAGGGATCTTCGATTACCAAAATCAGCCATTAAAGAAAATGCTGTATCGATGTTTGTTTCTGGGTCGCGATTTAAAACCCTCAGAGACAAATAATCTGGATGTTCCGTGAAAAAAATTCTTGCGATTGCAGCGGCATATGGTCCTAAATCATTTAATGCCCCACCACCCAGTTCTGGTCTCCATCGGTAATTAGTACGTTCGAATGGTGGCATTGTAAATGTTGCTACTATTCGCTCGATAGGGGAAAATTTTCTCGCCAAGTCAGTCAGCATTTTAAATTGTGGGTGAGAGGAAAAAACGGTTGTCTCCGCCACACCTAATTTCTCATTGTTAGCAACTTTAATTACATTTTCGGTTGTTTTTAAGCTTAAAAATGCAGGTTTATCAACTATTACATGTCTACCAGATTTTAGTGAGAGTAAAGCTAGTTTTTCATGCAATGAGTTTATTGTAGATATGTAAATTATGCTGGCGGAGCTTAATTTAATTGCTGTTTCATAATTATCAAAAGTTCTGAGAATTTTTGAATTTCGAGATAATTTGATACCATGTGATGATAGTGACGCGATATCTATAGACTTGATAGTCTCTATTTTTTCAAGAGCGGGCAATACGCGCCTTTGTGCAATTGAAGAATAGCCTAACACAAGAATATGCATTTTGAAGATCTAACCATTTTCGACAATTACTTTTTCACTCATTAATGAGCGTTTAAGAAAAATTCGGAAACTACACTATTCAATATATGTGTCGGAGCCACAGATAGCCAGTCTTAAAAAATCTACGAGCATTAAAGCCTCTTGCAAAAAGCGAACACAACTTGATTTTGCGGGCTATCCTTTGGTTGGGGCGTATTGGCTAGTGAATTTCATTTTAAAAGAAAGTTTATGCTTTTATCAATTTCACATCGCAGCGTTGAATTTTTCTTTCAGAACTATTGGTTGCGAAGTTTTCTGAAAATGTTGTTGAGCGGCGGCTACACCTGTGCCTAGCGAAATGCTAATACCTATATCGCTTAGCGTCATTTCTACCCCTGCCAAACATTGTAAAACCATTAGCTCGTTCAAGCTTCCAAGATGTCCTATTCGGAAAACTTTTCCGGCAACTTTAGACAGACCTAGACCTAAGGACAGATTATATTTTTGGTAAGCTAGTTTTGCAACATCATTTCCATTAAATCCTTCTGGAACACAAATAGCACTAGTGGTGTCTGAGTATAATTCAGGTCTCTTGGCACAAAGTGAAAGACCCCAAGCCTCAATCGCGGCACGTACAGCTGAGGCCATCCTATTGTGGCGAACGAATACGTTTTCCAATCCTTCTTCAAATATCATATCAAGCGACTCGCGCAGACCATGCAAAAGTGTCATCGCAGGGGTATATGGAAAGAAACCCTCATTATTAGTTTTTATCATGTCCGCGAAGTCAAAATAGCAACGACTACATTGGGCTGTTTCGTTAGCTGCAATTGCTTTTGTGCTCACCCCAACAATAGCAAGTCCTGCTGGCAACATAAAGCCTTTCTGAGAGCCAGATACTGCTACATCCACACCCCATTCATCCATACGAAAATCAATACTGGCGATTGAGCTGACCCCGTCGACGAAAAGTAATGCCGGATGTTTTATTTGATCCAACAGCTCCCGAACTGAAGCGATATTACTTGTTACGCCAGTCGCAGTTTCGTTGTGGCACACAAGCACGGCCTTAATCTCATGTGCTTTGTCCGCCAGCAAAATTTCTCGGTATGCGTTCAATGGAACGCCTTCGCCCCAAGGGGCCTCTACTGCCTGAACGTCTAATTTGTGGCGTTGGCACAAGTCTACCCATAAGTATGAAAACTGGCCGAAAACTGATGCTAAAACCTTGTCACCTGGCGAGAGCGTATTTGTAATTGCCGCTTCCCAACCTCCTGTTCCTGATCCGGGGAAAATAAAAACGCGGCCATTTTCTGTTTTGAACACCTGTTTTAGATCATTTAGAAGTGGTCGGGTAAATTGAGGCATGTCTGGGGCTCTGTGATCCTGCAGGGCCTTGTTAATTGCGGATCGGACCCGATCAGGCATGTTAGTTGGACCCGGAATGAATAGACTATTATGAGTTTGTTGCATCTCAACCCCCTAATTAGATTTCACACGTTCGAACAAGTTTCTTATCTGAAACAACTATTATCTTGTGATTAATGACAGAATAAATTACTTTTGTGGACTATATAAATTATTGGGTTTCCACAACTTCAAGTTATGCTAAAACTCCGAGCAAAATTGCCCCCTCTCTCTAGCCTAATTGCTTTTGAAGCAGCAGGAAGGTTGCTTAATTTGACCCATGCGGGTGGTGAACTTAATGTCAGTCAAGCGGCAGTGAGTAAACAGGTTCAGAATTTGGAGCGTTTTCTTGGCGTTAAGTTATTTAATAGAGAGCATCGTGGCTTAAAGTTAACAAATGAAGGACACCGATTCCATGAATCTGTTACCATGGGGCTGAACCATATCGCAAGCAAAGCAAATGAACTTTCAACAGGTTCAAAGACAGCAGATATAACTATATCTTGTAGCGTTACATTTGCATCATTTTGGCTTTTAGCACGAATTGGAGATTATAGAAAAGAATACCCGGACACTGATATAAAACTTTTAGCAACAGCAAAAATGAGAGACTTTTCAACAAAAGGCATTGATTTTGCTGTGCGGTATGGAAAGGGAAATTGGGGAAACGTTAGGGCCGAGCAGTTATTCGAAAACTATGTTTTCCCGGTGTGCTCTCCTGCTTTTCTTAAAAAAAATGGACCCATTATTAATATAGCTGGTTTAGCAAACAGTACCTTGCTTCACTTAACTCAAGTGGACCGAAACTGGGTTTCTTGGGAGGCATGGTTTTCTGCTTTTAGCGAAGTATCCCAAGAGTTTTCTCATGATTTTCAATTTGATAATTATACTGTTTTGATAAATGCAGCGTTACGGGGTGATGGGGTTGCTCTTTGTAGTAGTATTTTGGCAGAGGATTTTCTTATGCGGGGGGAACTGGTCCGTCCTTTGTCTACAAAACTGCGATCAGAATATTCTTTTTATACCTTGAGGCCAAAAAAGCATGGTTTGAGTTCTGCCGGGACAAAGTTTCATGATTGGCTTTTAAGTAAAGCTGGTGATCAATCGAGAGACCTGAGTCTCTTAGAGAGTTTGTAACCTGGGAAATAGATTAAATTTAGAATGATCTATTGTAAGGTAGCAAAATAATATTATTTTCATTCAATCATTTTAATTTTGTTTTGATTTAATGATATTAATAATCATTATTACTATTGCTATTTTAACTAACGGTTTATTGGTAAATATTTGTGGACTGTAATTTTTAAGTCTTTAGCGTGTAGCATTGAAAAGCAGTGTTGGGTCAATTAAAACTTTTTAAGATTAAAAAAATTACTTTTTTCTGGTCATTTAATTCAAAAACATCACAAGACTTTTGTATTGGCAAAATAATTCTTTCAGATAAGAATGGAAGGAATTGTTTTATTAAAAATGAGATATATGAATAGAATTACACATTATACATTATCAATACAGAGTGAACCGAATAAACGGCAAATACTACTCAGTGAACAAGTTGTAAAACGAGAATTTAGGAACATTTAATAAAACAGTTAAATTCCAATCCTCAAAAATATGTGTAGTGTGAAAAATTTACTATTTAATTTGGGAGGCATTTAGGCTGCGCAGCGATACAGCGATAGCGATGATACGGCTATATCTGCGGTAAATTCTCGGCCAACAGCGAGTACTCCGATGCGATGGATTTTTTTAAAGTCAAATGAGTGAGTTGTGCGGTGGGCTTTTAGAGTGTTGAATGGAATATAGATTCTACGCCATTGCGGTTTAGCGATAAAATTTGTGCGGAAAGATTGCCATGGTGACGACAAATTTGTAGTGCGCAGGCGAATATCATACTCTTCCTCATTTCCTATCACATTTATTGCAATGCCGTCCCAATTGTAGCGGTTAAGAGAGTGAAATGTTCTCATAAAATCAGCCGCCATTTGTATAAAGCCTCCATTATTGTCAAGGGAAACCGTACCATATAAGCGAATGGCTTCCTGCCCTTTAATAAAAGTCTCATCTATCTGGCCAGTTGAGAGTCCGCCCATTACATGATCTGAGACAAACTTCCATTTGAGAAAAAGCGCTAATTCGTTGTGTTTTTCAGAATTTATTTCGTGCATTGTAAAGGCGAATTTATTTTTTTGAGTAGTCTATGTACCTGGTATTTATAGCAGATCAGCTATAATCATTAAGCTAATATCTATTATGGAACCTGCAAGTTGATGTAATCACCGAGTTTTAGGAATTTAATTTTTACACGGTCGCATTTTTTTGACAAATCAATTTTTCACTATCTCAATTCTGGATGTGAAATAACTTTGAGTGGGGAAAATATTTAGAGGCTTACTTCATTTCAAATTTTCAGAGTGGAAATTGAGATGGTCTCCTATAAATGTTGAAATAAAATAATAAGAATGATCGTATCCAGAATGAAGCCTTAAAAGCACTGCTTGTCCAACGTTATTGCAGGTTTGGTCTAGCTTTTCTGGTTGAAGTTGTTCCTCAAGAAATTGGTCGCTCGAGCCTTGGTCAATAAAAAGAGTGTTTTTATGGGTGAATCCATTTTCAAGCAATTTAGTCGCATCATACTTTTCCCAAGAATCTGTCTTTGATCCGAGGTATTTGTTAAATGCTTTTTTCCCCCATGGCACTGTCATAGGTGCCACGATAGGAGAAAATGCTGAGATACTTTTATATATTTCTGAATTTTTTAGTCCAATAGTTAATGCGCCGTGCCCACCCATCGAGTGGCCGCTGATAGCAATTTTATCACGAGAAACTGGAAAATTTTTTAGTATTAATTCATAAAGTTCAATTGTGATATAACTATACATTTTGTAATTTAAGTTCCATGGGGGCTCGGTTGCGTCTAAATAAAAACCAGCACCACTGCCAAAATCATAGTCTTCATCTTCTCCCGGTATATTCAACCCACGCGGACTAGTATCCGAGACTACGAGAATTAAACCAAGTTCAGAAGCATATCGTTGCGCTCCTGCCTTAAATGTAAAGTTTTCCTCGGAGCAGGTTAACCCAGAAAGCCAAAATACAGTAGGAGACAATTTTTCAGATGCGTCTGGTGGTAAAAAAACGCTGAAACGCATCTCACATCCACAAAATCTAGAATAATGAGAATAAATCCCTTGGACGCCATTGAAGCACTTGTTTTCGGCTATTATTTTTAAAGTCACTAATTATTGCTCCTTAATTTGCAATGAATTTTATTATATTTTATAAATTAACCCAATTTGGTACTGCCCCAACTTTTTTGAAAAAAACCTCTAAATGCGACATTGATAGCTCCAGCGTTTTATCATTCACCATCGGGTGTGCATAAATTTTCACGCAGCACTTTAGCTTAGTATCAATAAATAAGTTCACACCTTTATTAACACCAGTAATCATAGAAAAAGGTGTGACAGCTCCTGAGCGAACCCCCAAGTTCTCAAATAATCTTTGAGAAGAGCCGAAAGATAAGCGGCCCACGCCAAGCGTGTATCTTAACTTTTTTAAATCAATAATGCAATCTTGCTCACTTATGAGCAAAATTTGATTTTTCTTATGATCTCGAAGATAGAGGTTTTTTATATGGCCACCTCCTTCTTTTGCGCTTAGAAATTTCGTTTGAACAATTTTAGACTCAGCAACAGTTTTAAGGGGCTCATGATTATAGCATGCATAATTGATATGCCATTTATCCAACAATGCCATTAATGCGTCTGAAGACACAGGCAGACTTGCTTCAAAGCGCGAGGACGCGTCTACAACCTCATTTTGTATTTCACCTTTTAATTTGCTGTTCATGAAAATAAGTCAATGAATCCGTTTATTTTAATAGGATTTGTGTTAATGGTATGATTCGAGCTTATAGATAGGGATACGATCATAAGTGACTCCAAATTATAGTATTAAATATAATACTATACAATAACGTAAAAGTTTATGTGATTCGAGAGTATTTTTTTGTTCTATTTGTGTATTAGAATGCCATGTCAGACAATTTTTTTTGGGGACGAGATTTTGTCTGTAAAATAATATAAAAATTCACAAGAGTGGTTTTAGTTCGTGAAATGCGTTGGGATAGGGATTTGAGTGGGCGGCACATTTTTTTATGCAAGGTTTTATTTGTAAGCCTTTTACTTTTAATTATGAGTGGATGTAGCCAATTTATATTAGGTTATAAGAATATTGGTATTTTTATAGATTGGAAGGTTTCGGGCTATCTAAAGCAAACAACTGAAGATAAAAAAATATTAGCACAGAATATTGATGGGGGGGTGCGATGGCACCGCGAAACAATGCTAATCAAATATGCAAATTTTTTGGATCAGCAAGTTCTTCTGTTGAAAAGGAGTAGAATCGATCGCAATCAAGTTCTTAACGCATTGAAAACTATTCAGTATCTCTTTGAGGAGACATTAGAGGGGGTTACCCCGTTTATCGCAAATGTATTGGCAAGACATACATCGGAGAGCAAAATTTTATTTTTGGAAGAACGTCTTAGAGAGGTTATAATTGAGAGCTCTCGTGAATTAAAAGTTAATAAAAACCCCGACAAAATTAGGCTTGAGGAGATTACAGTTAACTTTGAACGATTTTTTGGTCAACTAAATCAGGCACAGTTATCGCAAATCAAATTTTTTATAAGGTCGACTAAAGATAGTCAGTACTACTGGCACAAAAGACGTATTAAAAGACATGAGAGGTTTGTTAATTTTCTAAGACAACGTCCCTCAGAAATTCAATTAGAAATGTTTGTGTTGAAATATTTTTCTATTAAAAATCGGGATAAAGATTCGGAAGAGTGGTGGTCCCATTTCTCAGCTTTAATAATTGGCATGTTCTCTACAATTGAGGCAGTGCAACTAAAAACCCTTATAGAAAGACTAAAAGTATTTAGCTATGATATGAGAACGTTATTACAATAAGCTTCAAGATAAATAAAATATAATTTGATTAAAGTTGTTCGTTACTCTCATACTTGGCAAGAGAATTTTCACGGATTGAGGTGTATATCCCGCTGGCAATTACCACAAAGATCCCAAGCCATGTAAGGTAGTCAGGGACTTCTTTGAATAAAAAAAACCCTAAGACAAAACCCATGAATATCTCAAAATACCCATACGGGGCTAAAATTGGCGCGGGTGCCGACTTGTAAGCAATAATAAGTAAAAAGTGAGCAAGCAGTGAAATAAGTCCAATTCCAAATAATAAAGCAATTGCGAAAATATCGGGCGTTTGCCAAGAGTATGGCAAAAAAATGCTCATCACGGCTGAGCCAATAAAAACTTGATAACCAAGGATTGTAATTGGTTCAGTCTCTTGAGAGAGTTTTCTTGTTATAAGGGAATAAGATGCAAAAGATAGCGAAGAACCGATAGCAAATATATAGCCAACCTGAAAATTAATGCCTAAAGGTTGAATGATCAATAGGGCACCCATAAACCCAGTTAAAACAGCAAACCAACGACGTTTTCCGGGAATTTCTCCTAAGAAAATTGGCGCAAGCAAAGTGATTAATATAGGATACGTAAACAAGATTCCGATCGCATTGGCCAGAGGAGTTGTTTTTAGTGAAGAAAAAAATAAAAAAGTTGCGAAAACTATAAATAGTGCCCTAATAATCTGGATCAATTTATTTTTTTTTGAGGTTTTCTGCTTGGCGTGTTGTTGAAGGAAGATTGGAAAAATTATCACTGCGCTAAAAAAAAACCTTCCCCACGTTACAAATGATGGATGATACCCATCTAGGATAAGAAATTTTGCACCTGCATCTACGAATGGGATAACGAGAGTAAATCCAAGAAAGAATGCAATGCCTCTAAGGGTGTTTTGCCGGGATAATAAATTTTCATTCATTTATATATCAGTCTCAACATTAAATTAGATTCATTATACGCAACATGGGCGATGCAAAAATTCAATTTGTCTCTCAATTATAATTGTGATCCTGCATTTTAGAAAGGACAAGAAGTGTTAGACTTACAGTTAAATCTGTGTTTTTGGGGAGAGTTATTGGTAAATAATGCTAAATTATGATGATGACCTGCTGAGTAAAATTTATTTTTATCACGTATTAACAACTTTTATAGCTTTTAAGGATGCATTCATAAGTAAGTTTTTCTGCCATTTTTAATTGTGCAGTTGTCATGAGCTTTTTTATCATATTTTTCTTTCTTTTTGAGTGTGCGTCCCCTTGCGATGCAGCTATGCTATACCAAATAAACGCTTTAGTTAGGCTTTCATTCGTACCTAAGCGCTCTTCATACAGTTTGCCAAGGCTTTTTTGACCTAAAAAGTAATTTTTTTCTGCCGCCTGTTTATACCAAAACATAGCTTTTTTGTAGCTTTGTGGAACTCCTTCACCTAAAAAATACATAGTTCCTACATTCACTAGAGCTTCAGAAAATCCCAGACGGGCTAATAACTTCCAAAAATGCAATCCATAAAGATTTTTTTTTATTGAGGTTATACGTTTGAAGTTTGGGTTGAAACCCTTTTTTGCTGCTAAGCTGAACCAATCCAATGCTTTTTTATAATCTTGTTTTACACCCTCGCCTCTCTCGTACATCAGTCCTAAAGCATCTAAAGAGCGTGCGTGCCCTTGCTTGGCTGCTAGCCTATGCCATTTCAATGCGATTTTAAAATTTCTAGGAACCATATAGCCTTTCTTGTACATTGCACCTAATTTGCTTTGAGCATTTACATCCCCATTAGTGGCAGCACGTTTGTACCAAATTAGAGCAATCTCCAAATCTCTGGGGCCACCCTCACCAAACTCATACATCGCACCAAGACTATATTGAGCTGGCGAATACTCCTGTTCAGCAGCACGTTCGTACCAATACCTTCCTGTCTTAAAATTGACCAACACATTCTCATTTACTATACCTAGGAAATATTGAGCATACGCATGACCTTGGATTGCTAACTTTTCCCATGTAGATTTTAGGCGCTTTGGAGTAATGTCAAAAATTTCAATGCCACGATTGTTTAAATAGATTTTCCCTAGATAAAGTTGAGCATTAATGTGCCCTTGCTTTGCAAGTGGGATAAATTCTTGCTCCGCTTTAAAGTAGTCACCTTCATTATATGCCGTTAGCCCTGTTTTAAAGGATCCTGAAAACGTTGGGTTGCTATTTATTAAAGTGTAAATAAAGACAAAAAATATTGCAAATATTCGGTTTGCACTCATCAATTTTTTTAAATATAAAACCATCGTTCCTATCTAAATTATTTTTTCAAGTAATTAAATATTTAAAAATATTTTTTTTAAGTATTTCTTAGGACTGCGAATATGATTATTTAGTGATAAATACTAATCTATTGAATGAATCAGAACCTATTTTTAACTATTTGTAATACTAGTATACTAAATATATTTTTGATTTAGATAAAAATATTGGCTTAAATAATATGGCTCAAAACATTAAACCTGATTTAAAAGGCACGTCTTTTCAGTTACGGGTATGGGAATTGATAAGCCAAATCCCAAGAGGGCAAGTCAGATCATACAAGGAACTTGCAATAAAGCTGGGTAATCCTAATGCCTCAAGAGCAGTTGCGAACGCTTGCGCAAAAAACCCTTGTTTAATAGAGATACCATGCCACCGGGTGATACGTTCAGATGGCCAAATCGGCGGGTATAGTGGTTTGGGAGGGGGGAAAAAAAAGAGGGAACTATTGAGAGCTGAGGGCTATTTTTAAGAGGCATTTTAATCAAATTTCACTGTTAGGTATTAGACCGGCGTCTAATTATAATTTCATGTGAGTATTGTTTCTCAGGAATCGATTGTTATAATTTTTTTAGAGACTGGTTTCGGGCGGATTCCTTGCTAACTCGGTCAGGTCCGGAAGGAAGCAGCCGTAACGAGTTCTTATCTGGGTCGATCTCCAGTC
>MDTB01055802.1_pt1 | contig 14840 bp, 11 predicted proteins | sample 811161 | NCBI WGS metagenome assembly MDTB01 (sample SAMN05326650, study PRJNA326480) | marine metagenome | isolation source: seawater | place: Mediterranean Sea | collected 2009
ATAGGACAGATATATGAAACTGTTCTTGGGTGGGCAGGTCAAAAAATGGGGAAAACATTTGCTACCCCAATTTTCGACGGTGCTACAAACGAACAAATTGATGAATTGACTAAAGAAGCAGGAGTTCCACAATTTGGTCATACTTATTTGTATGATGGCGGAACAGGAGAGCGCTTTGATCAACCGGCAACAGTGGGTGTTATCTATATGTTGAAACTAGGTCATATGGTTGACGACAAAATGCATTCGCGTTCTATCGGGCCATACTCACTAATAACGCAGCAACCACTTGGTGGTAAGGCACAGTTTGGTGGACAACGATTTGGAGAAATGGAAGTTTGGGCTCTTGAGGCTTATGGTGCATCGAGCACACTTCAAGAAATCTTGACTGTTAAGTCTGATGACGTAATTGGCCGAGCGAAAACATATGAGTCAATTGTTAAAGGAGAAGCGATGCCAAAGCCTGGCCTTCCAGAATCCTTTAATGTATTGATGCACGAACTTAAAGGCCTTGGCCTTGATATTCGTTTAGAAGAATAATAAAAATTGATATGGCACGTATAAACGAAGTACAACAACAAAAAGATTTCAGTAAAATCTCCATTGGGCTTTCATCGCCCGAAACCATTTTGGCTGCCTCTAGAGGTGAAGTTCTAAAGCCTGAAACCATTAATTATCGTACACATAAACCAGAACGTGATGGACTGTTTTGCGAGCGTATATTTGGTCCTGTTAAGGACTTTGAGTGCGCTTGTGGAAAGTATAAGCGTATTCGCTACAAGGGCATTGTATGTGACCGATGTGGTGTCGAGGTTACTGAGAAAAAAGTTCGACGTGACCGTGTAGGTCACATAAGTTTGGTGGTTCCAGTTGCACACATATGGTATTTCCGTTCACTTCCCAATAAAATTGGATATTTACTTGGTCTTCCGTCTAAAAAATTAGACATGATTATTTATTACGAACGCTATGTAGTAATTCAACCGGGTATTGCTACCAATGAAGAAGGTGAGCCTATCCATAAAATGGATTTCCTTACCGAAGAAGAGTATCTAAACATCATGGAAAAGCTTCCACAAGAAAACCAATATCTAGAGGACAGTGATCCTAATAAGTTCATCGCTAAAATGGGTGCTGAGTGTTTAATTGATATCCTTAATCGTATTGATTTAGACGAGCTTTCATACCAGCTACGCGATAAAGCAAATAACGAAACTTCTAAACAGCGTAAAACCGAAGCGCTAAAGCGTCTACAAGTTGTAGAAGCCCTTCGTGATGCTAACAAACAACGTGAGAATCGCCCAGAATGGATGATCATGAAGGTAGTGCCAGTAATACCACCAGAATTACGTCCATTGGTGCCGCTTGATGGTGGTCGTTTTGCCACTTCTGATTTAAATGATTTATACCGCCGGGTGATTATTCGTAATAACCGTTTGAAACGTTTATTAGAAATCAAAGCTCCTGAAGTAATTTTACGTAACGAAAAACGAATGTTACAAGAATCTGTAGATTCACTATTTGATAATACACGTAAATCTTCTGCGGTTAAGACAGATGCAAACCGTCCACTGAAGTCTCTTTCTGATTCTTTAAAAGGTAAACAAGGGCGTTTCCGTCAAAATTTACTTGGAAAACGTGTTGATTACTCTGCACGTTCAGTAATTGTTGTTGGTCCTGAACTGAAATTATTTGAGTGTGGATTGCCGAAAAATATGGCAGCCGAACTTTACAAGCCGTTTATCATTCGCAAGCTAATTGAGCGTGGAATTGTAAAAACAGTTAAGTCAGCCAAGAAAATTATAGATAAACGTGAACCCGTGGTATGGGATATCTTAGAAAATGTGCTAAAAGGACACCCTGTGTTATTGAATAGGGCACCCACACTTCACCGTTTGGGTATTCAGGCGTTCCAGCCTAAGCTTATTGAAGGGAAAGCTATTCAACTTCATCCTTTAGCTTGTACGGCATTTAACGCTGATTTTGATGGGGATCAAATGGCAGTTCACTTACCGCTTGGACCAGAAGCTATTTTGGAAGCCCAATTACTTATGTTGGCGTCCCATAATATCCTTAACCCTGCAAATGGATCTCCTATTACGGTTCCGTCACAGGACATGGTACTTGGGTTGTACTATATGACTAAAGAAAGAAAATCAACTAAAGATAACAAAGTTCTAGGCGAAGGTTTGACATTTTACAGTCCGGACGAAGTAAATATTGCTTTTAATGAACGTAAAGTAGACCTTAATGCAATGGTTAAAATTCGCGCCAAAGATTTTAACGCTGAAGGCGAGCTAGTATATCAAATTATAAATACAACTGTTGGCCGTATTTTATTTAACCAACATGTTCCTGAAAAAGCAGGTTTTATAAATCAAGTATTGACCAAAAAATCACTTCGAGGAATTATTGGTGATATTTTGAAAGTTACTAGCGTTCCAGAAACAGCTGATTTCTTAGATAAGATTAAAGACATGGGCTTCTCTTTTGCATTCAAAGGAGGATTGTCATTTAGTCTTGGAGATATTATCATTCCAAAGGAAAAGACAGGACTTATTGATAAAGCCAATGACCAGGTTGATAGCATTATTGCTAACTACAACATGGGGCTTATTACAAATAATGAACGTTACAACCAGGTAATTGACATTTGGACTTCTACAAATGCTATGCTAACTGAACTCGCTATGAAGAGAATTAGCGAAGATCAGCAGGGGTTCAATTCTGTATACATGATGTTGGATTCTGGTGCTCGTGGTTCCAAGGAACAAATTCGTCAGTTGACGGGAATGCGTGGTTTGATGGCTAAGCCAAAAAAATCAAATGCTGGCGGGGGTGAGATTATTGAAAATCCGATTCTTTCAAACTTTAAAGAAGGTTTGTCGATTTTGGAATACTTTATATCAACACACGGTGCTCGTAAGGGACTTGCAGATACAGCTTTGAAAACAGCTGATGCTGGATACCTAACCCGTCGTTTACACGATGTTGCTCAAGACGTCATCGTAAACTCTGTAGACTGTGGTACACTTCGTGGACTATCTGTATCAGCACTAAAGAAAAACGAGGAAATTGTTGAATCTCTCGCTGATCGTATTGTTGGACGTGTTTCTCTAAATGATGTAATTCATCCATTAACTGCGGAAGTTTTGGTTGCTGCAGGTGAGCGAATTGAAGACGATCATGCTAAAGCAATTGAAGATTCGCCTTTAGAACAAGTTGAAGTGCGTTCGCCATTAACATGTGAGGCTAAGAAAGGTATTTGTGCTAAATGTTATGGTCGTAACTTAGCTACTGGAAAAATGGTACAGTTAGGAGAGTCTGTTGGCGTTATTGCTGCTCAATCTATTGGGGAGCCTGGTACACAACTTACACTTCGTACATTTCATGTTGGAGGTATTGCAGGAAATATTTCTGAGGAAAACAAATTGATAGCTCGTTTTGATGGGATTGCTGAAATTGAGGAGCTCAAAACCGTTGATGGTAAAGACAATGATGGCAACACTGTTAAGATTGTTATTTCACGTACTTCTGAAATCAAATTGGTAGATAAGAATACAGGAATTGTGTTGAGTACTAACATCATTCCTTATGGTTCATTTATTTTCGTCAAAGAAGGACAAAAAATTAAGACCGACGATGTAATCTGCCAATGGGATCCATACAACGGCGTTATAATCTCTGAGTTTGCTGGAGTTATCGGATACGAAAACATTGATCAAGGGGTTACATTCCAAGTTGAGATTGACGAACAAACTGGCTTTCAAGAGAAGGTGATATCTGAATCAAGAAACAAAAAAGTCATTCCTACTTTATTGATCAAAGACAATAAAGACAAGACGCTACAGTCTTACAACCTTCCGGTTGGTGCTCATATAATGGTTGATGATGGCGAGAGGATTGAAAAAGGTAAAATTCTAGTAAAAATACCACGTAAGTCTGCAAAGTCTGGAGATATTACTGGTGGTCTTCCTAGAGTTACAGAGCTTTTCGAAGCACGTAACCCATCCAATCCGGCAGTAGTTTCTGAAATTGATGGGGTAGTTACTTTTGGCAAAATCAAACGTGGTAACCGAGAAATCATTGTAGAATCTCGAATGGGTCATATCAAGAAGTACCTTGTGAAGCTTTCTAACCAGATTTTGGTTCAGGAGAACGATTTTGTAAAAGCAGGTATGCCATTATCAGACGGTGCCATTACACCAAACGATATCTTATCTATAAAAGGTCCAGCTGCTGTACAACAATATTTGGTAAACGAAGTACAAGAAGTATATCGTTTACAAGGTGTGAAAATTAATGACAAGCACTTTGAAGTAGTTGTTCGACAGATGATGCGCAAGGTTCGTGTTGAGGATTCTGGTGACACAACCTTTCTAGAAAATCAGTTGGTACACAAATCAGACTTTATCGCTGAAAATGATGCTTTATTTGGTCAGAAAGTAGTGCTAGCAGTAGGTGATTCTGAAAACCTTAAAGCTGGTCAAATAATCACAGCACGTCAACTACGTGACGAGAACTCATTACTCAAACGTGAAGATAAAAATCTAGTGGAAGCACGGGATGCTGTAAATGCTACAGCCACTCCAATTCTTCAGGGTATTACAAGAGCGTCCCTACAGACCAAGTCTTTTATTTCAGCTGCATCATTCCAAGAAACAACCAAAGTATTGAACGAAGCTGCAGTAGCTGGTAAGGTAGATACCTTGGAAGGTTTGAAAGAAAATGTAATTGTAGGACATAAAATTCCAGCTGGTACAGGTAACCGTGCTTACAATGATATTATAGTAGGCTTTACCGATGAGTATGAAGCTTTAAAAGCTGAAAAATCTTTAAGTGCTGATGTCTAATGAGCGATAAGAAAAAAAAAGACGGTAGTATCAATATTGAACTTGATCCAGAAATGGCCCAAGGGACGTATTCAAACTTAGCGATTATTAACCATTCTGTTTCTGAGTTTGTTGTAGATTTCATCAATATTATGCCTGGTGCACCAAAAGCTAAAGTACGTTCGCGTATTATTTTGACTCCGCAGCATGCCAAACGCTTTTTAAAAGCATTAGGCGAAAACGTCCAACGCTTTGAAGGATCAAATGGAGAAATTAAAGATTATGAGCAACCGCCCATACCGCTTAATTTTGGCCCAACTGGAGAAGCTTAAACAAATAAAACCCTCCAACTGGAGGGGTTTTATTATTGCAATATTTTAAAACTCTGAGGTTGCGTGAAATATTACTCCAGGGTATTTACTTTGTGTAATCTCTAATGAAAAAGCTGAGTCAGCTAAATAAACCAGCTGTCTTTGTTTATCCTTGGCCAAAAACTTGGATTTGGTTTGTTTAAATTCAGCGAAATCAATTTCTCCATCTTTTTTTACTTCCACCCAACAAGCTTTATGTACGTTGAGATTTTCATATGTACAGCTTGCACCGTATTCGTGCTCAAGTCGGTATTGGATTACATCGAATTGAAGCGCACCCACAGTACCCACAACTTTACGGCCATTGAGTTCAAGAGTAAATAATTGAGCAACACCCTCGTCCATAAGCTGGTCGATTCCTTTGTTTAGTTGTTTGGCTTTCATGGGATCTGCATTATTGATATACTTAAAGTGCTCAGGAGAAAAACTTGGAATCCCTCTAAAGTGAATCTTTTCACCCGATGTAAGTGTATCTCCAATTTTAAAATTACCTGTGTCATGCAGTCCCACTATATCTCCTGGATAAGATATGTTCACGATTTCTTTTTTGTCGGCAAAAAATGCATTTGGACTGCTAAATTTGAATTTTTTGTTATGACGTACATGCAAATAGGGAACGTTCCGGGCAAAGGTTCCAGAAACAATTTTGACAAAGGCCAAGCGGTCGCGGTGTTTTGGGTCCATATTGGCGTGAATCTTGAATACAAAACCTGAAAAATCTTTTTCGTCGGGAGCTATATTACGTTCCTCACTGTCTTTTGCTAGCGGAGGAGGAGCTATATCAACAAAGCAGTCTAGTAACTCTTGCACGCCAAAGTTGTTTAACGCTGATCCAAAAAAAACTGGGTGTTGTTCTCCTTTTAAGTATGCCGCACGATTAAAGCTGGGGTATACCTCCCGGATCAATTCCAATTCTTCCGCTAGGATTTTTTTGGCACTTGAGCCAATAGCCGTTTCCAGTGCTGGGTCATCAATATTTTCTATAATATTGATCTGCTGACTGATGGTGGTTTTTTGCTCGCTTTCAAAGAGACGAACGTTTTCATTCCATAGGTTGTATATACCTTGAAAATTATAACCCATCCCTATAGGGAAACTAAGCGGTACAGTTATAAGTCCTAGTTTTTTCTCTAAATCATCCAGTAGATCAAAAGTATCTTTTCCTTCTCTGTCTAATTTGTTAATGAATACTATAATTGGAATATTTCGCATCCGACATACTTCTACTAACTTTTGGGTTTGTGCTTCAACTCCTTTAGCAACATCGATTACCACTATAACACTATCCACAGCGGTAAGGGTTCGGTAGGTGTCCTCGGCAAAGTCTTTGTGGCCTGGTGTATCGAGTATATTGATTTTTTTATTTTTGTATATAAATGCCAAAACGGACGTAGCAACCGAAATACCCCGTTGGCGCTCAATTTCCATAAAGTCACTGGTAGCAGCTTTTTTTATCTTGTTTGACTTGACGGCACCTGCTTCTTGAATGGCCCCACCAAACAGCAGTAACTTTTCAGTAAGCGTGGTTTTACCTGCATCTGGGTGAGAAATGATTCCAAAGGTGCGTCTGCGTGCGATTTCTTGCAAAAAACTCATGTAGTAAAAATACGTTCATTTAATAAACTATCACTTAAACTCGACATTTTTACTTTTAGTACTTATGTTAAGCAACATATTATTATTTACGATGCTTCCTAAAAACAGTTAGTAAACAGGAAAATTACAAGTCGAAAACTTGATTGATGTGCGCTATTCTAAATCCATTTTTTTCTATGGTTCTGCTCGCTTCACTATTGGGATCTAGGGCAGGATTTGTGTGGTTTAGGTGAATGAAGAATATCTTTTCCTTTTCGCGCTTTGGTAAATGTTTGAAAAGTGCCATGGTTTCGATAATAAATGGATGTGGTATTTCGGAAATATCCCTAAAATTCACTTCTTTTCCACTGTAAAAAGTAGCATCCAAAAATGCATAATCTACATTTTTTAAGGTATCAATGATGTCAATTTCCCAATTTCCCCATTTGTCTATATCTGGAATAAATAGTACGCTTCTATTTGGTCCTTGGATTCGAAAGCCTACAGTTTCCGAGTATTCATCCCGGTGGGGTACCACAATTGGTGTAATCTCTAAGTCTTTTGATAGCAAAACAGTTTGCTTGTGTTCAAGAGGTGTCAATGCAATATTTTTAGTGTTTACCAATTGATTCCAAGGTCCATTATTCGATAGAAAATGCTGCATTTTTGGCATTGCATAAACAGGTACATTTTTACTGTTTATTGCTTCTTTACCCAAATACATTAGTCCTGCGTAGTGTCCAATATGGGCATGGGTCAAGAAAATCCCATCAGGTAATTCCTTATCACTTGGCATTGCAAATGCCTTTAATTTCTTTAGTTGCTGTGGCATGTTTGGACTTGCCTCAAACAGGTATTTTTTATTTGTATTAGCATCAAATAATCCAAGAGCTGTTACTAGTCTGCTGCTGTCTGCTTTGTCAAACAGTGCTTTACAACAAGATTTTCGACAACCAATATGCGGCGATCCTGCGTCCTGAATTGTTCCTAATACAATCAGTAAAGTGCCTGATTTTTTCGGTTGGTTTGTGGGTTGCTCACATCCAATAAGAATTGCTCCAATCATGTTTATGAAGAGCCATGTATGGAGAGCATTTTTTATAGTCATGTTGATTGTGTAGCGCATTTGATTTGAAGCTAAAGTAATAAGAACATTTAAGAACTGTTGTTACAGTCTATCTTATATCTTTTTGTACTTTTAATATTTATATGGAAGAACAGGTTGTTTTAGTGAATACCAATGATCAGCCTCTGGGTTTGATGCCTAAGATGGAGGCCCACGAAAAAGGTGTGCTACATCGTGCTTTTTCAGTTTTTATACTAAACGATGCAGGTGAATTAATGCTACAGCAACGTGCGCTTCACAAATACCACTCACCTGGCTTGTGGACTAACACTTGTTGTAGCCATCAGCGCAATGGCGAAAGCAATATTGTGGCAGGTAAGCGGCGACTTCAAGAAGAAATGGGCTTTGTTGCTGAGCTTCATGAGTTAACCTCTTTTATTTACAAGGCTCCCTTAAACAATGGTCTAACCGAGCACGAGCTTGATCATATTATGATTGGACACTTCAACGGGACACCAGAAATTAATCCAGAAGAGGTTGCCAATTGGAAATGGATGTATGTCGACGATGTACGGGACAATATTCAAAAACACCCTGAAAATTATACCGTCTGGTTTATTATTATCTTTGATCAGTTCTTTGAACAAATTAAATTAAAATGAATAAAGTAACCGTAAGCCGTAAAGCACATTTTAATGCTGCCCATCGTCTATATAGGAAAGACTGGAGTGATGCCAAAAACGAAGAGATTTTCGATAAGTGTAGCAATCCTTATTATCACGGACATAATTATGAGCTTGTTGTTTCTGTGACAGGTGAAATTGACCCAGAAACAGGGTATGTCATGGATATGAAAGTTTTAAAAGATTTAATCAAAGTACATATTGAAGATGCCTTTGACCATAAAAATCTAAACGAACAAGTCCTTGAGTTTGCAACACTCATACCTACCGCTGAAAATATGGCGGTAGTGATTTGGGACAAATTGAGACCTCACATTACAGTCAAACATGATTTGTCTATAACCCTATATGAAACACCAAGAAATTTTGTGCAATTTTCGGGACCCAACTAAAATTAACATTATGGCAAACATCCGCGACCTTAAAAAAGACATAAACTATGTGCTAGGAGAAATTATTGAAATGGCAGTGGATATGGAAAAAGTCAATCCTGAAATGGATAAGTCAAAAACAGCTGCAATAATTGATGAAGCCATTAATGCTTTTGACGCCTTTAGCAGCCGTATATATGAAAAGGGTGTTGAAAATAAATATATGCACTACCGGGCAATTATCAATGATTTGGAAGCAAAAGGTAATGAACTTATCACCAAACTTAATGCGCTTTAAGCACCTTTCTAAAGGTTAAATTAATACGTGGCGCTACTATCTTTGCTGTTTTTGCAACTTGATGTTTCCAGAAATGTTGTGTGGTACCCTCCATTAGCAACAAACTCCCATGCGAGAGCTCTATTTTTAGTTTTTGATATGTTTTTGTATTGTGCTTTAGGTGAAAAAACCTTGAAGCCCCAAGACTAATTGAAGCAATTACTGGGTTTTTGCCCAATTCTTTTTCATTATCAGCATGCCAGCCATTACTATCATTGCCATCACGATACAGATTTAACAATACTGTGGTGAATTTTTCATTTGTAAATTCTTTGAGTTTTTTCTCAATATACAATAAGGGTTTGCTCATGGGGTTGGGTTGCATTACTATGCCAGAATAGCCATAAGCGTCAGTGGTATGACCATGCAATGATGTCATACGGGGTTGTGGGTAAGTTTTTCCAAACAACGTTATCGGATCATTGCGCCAAGGTGTTTGATTAATCAATAATTTAAAAAGCTTATCAGCTTCTTTTGCTCTAATAAAATTGGGATAATATTTTATTTTTGCATCTGGAAGTTGTGGGATAAAAGAATCAAATAAATCAAGCATTGTTTTACGTTTGAAGTTTATATCTTAAGTACTGCTTTTTGCAACTAAAAAACAATTGATTTTCAAAACTTAAAATTAATGAAGTGCCAACTATAATATAGTCGATGGTAAAAATCTTTTTAAAATTAGTTTTTGGCGAAAAATCGCCGATATTAATATGGGGAGGGTAATTACTGAAAAATAAAGCGAATCAAACCAAGACCAATCTTCAAGATAACGGATGTGTAGGTCACGCAAAAATGAAATAATTGATTTCGAAAAAAAGGACATGGAAAGTTGTTTTAGTCAAAATAAAAAAATCCCTTATTTTATAAAAGTAAGGGATTTTAATTGTTAATAAAAACGGATTTACTTTATCATTTCATAGCTTCTTTGAATGAAAGCCGTAAGTTCCTCACCTTTAAGTAAAGATTGAGACAAACGTGCCAAATCTAGTGACTGCTTAATCAGTCGTTCTTTTTTCTTTTTGGTCTTGGTTTCTAAAATCTGACTTACCAGAGGGTGATTAACATTGACCACCAATTGATACATATCGGGAAATCCACCAGAAAACATTCCGCCACCACCCGTTTGCTGCATCTCTTTCATACGACGCATAAACTCAGGTTGCGTAATCATAAAAGGTGCTGCTTCACTATTCATAACTTCTAATTGAACCGTGTATTGCTCTTTAGGAACCACGTTTTCAATCATAGGTTTAAGTGCCTCCTTTTGCTCATCAGAAAGTTTGCATATTTGTGGTTCATCTTTTGCAATAAGTTTATCAATATGATCGCTGTCGACACGAACAAAACCAATTTTATCATCCTCTTGCTCTAATTTTTGCAATAGATGACCTACTATTGGGGAATCAAGTAATAATACCGTATATCCTTTTGCCTTAGCTGCTTCAATATATGGGTGTTGCTCATCAACATTCGCAGCATAAAGCTGAATCAGCTTTCCATCCTTATCTGTTTGTGCATCTTTTGTTTGCACTTTTAATTCGTCAATTGTTAAATAGCTGCCCGTTGTAGTTGGAAAAAGATTGAATTTTTTCGCCTTATCAAAAAACTTATCCTCTGATAGCATACCATATTCAATAACAACTTTAATATCATTCCATTTTTGCTCCAGATTTTTTCTATCTTTCTTAAAAATGGATTGTAGTTTATCTGCTACTTTTTTGGTAATATAATTACTAATTTTTTTCACAGCGCCATCTGATTGTAAGTAACTTCTAGAAACGTTAAGTGGAATATCTGGTGAATCAATTATTCCCCTTAACATTGTTAAGAATTCCGGAACTATCCCTTCAACATTATCAGTAACAAAAACCTGATTTTGATATAATTGAATACGATCTTTTTGTATGTTAATGTCATTATTTAATTTTGGAAAATAAAGTATCCCTGTCAAGTTAAAAGGGTAATCTACATTTAAATGAATATGAAAAAGAGGCTCTTCAAATTGCATTGGATATAACTCTCTGTAAAAAGACTTATATTCTTCGTCTTTTAAATTGCTTGGTTTTTTAGTCCAAGCTGGATTTGGGTTATTTATAATATTATCAACAGTTTTTTTAATTTCTTTTTTGTCCTCTCCTTCTCCTTCCTCTTGCGTTTCTTCTTTGGTTCCAAACTTAATTGGAATGGGCATAAACTTATTGTATTTGGTTAATAAACTTTTTATGCGTGTTTCTTCCAAAAATTCATCGGAATCCTTATCAATATATAAAATGATTTCAGTACCATGTGTTGTTTTGTCATGTTTCACTAAGGAATATTCTGGTGAACCATCACAACTCCAATAGCATGCTGGGGCTTCTGTATGTGATTTTGTGATAATTTCAACTTTTTCTGCTACCATAAAGGCAGAATAAAAACCAAGGCCAAAATGACCTATAATACCACTTTCTTTAGCACTGTCCTTATATTGGTTAATAAATTCTTCAGCTCCTGAAAAAGCAACTTCGTTTATATACTTATTTACTTCATCAGATGTCATACCAAGACCTTTGTCAATGACATGTAATGTTTTGTTTTTTTTGTCTACTTTAATCTCTATTTTCGGGTTTCCATATTCCACTTTAGCTTCCCCAATATTGGTTAAATGCTTAAGTTTTAGAGTAGCGTCTGTAGCATTTGATATCAGTTCTCGCAAGAAGATTTCATGATCGCTGTATAGGAATTTCTTTATTAATGGAAAAATATTTTCTACTGCAACATTAATTTTACCTGATGACATAATTTTATTTTTAATAACATTAACCAAAAAAAGTACCAAAATGAAAAGAGTGACAGTATGGCATAATATTTTTTTGTTTAATTAATTTGTTAAACGTTTTTATATTTGTTGTGTAATTATCAACCTTTGTTGTTGCGGAGAAAATGCTATGAAATTCTTTTGATTACACACTCACCTTTTTATTGGTTTGTTTATTTTGGTTAAATTCTTTGGGGGTGCATCGTGGTTGTTGCACCCTCTTTTTTTATACCACTATTATTTCGTTAATTGCCCTAAATTTAATCAAAAATGTATCAATCGCGTATAGTAGGTCTCGGACATTATTTACCAGAAAAAATAGTCACCAATGACGATTTATCTAATCTTATGGATACTGACGACGCGTGGATTACCGAACGAACTGGAATAAAAGAACGTCGCATGATTAATAAAGATTCTAATGAGGGTACTGCCTCTATGGGCGTCAAGGCCGCTGAAATGGCACTTAAAAGAGCAGACGTTTCTAAAAATGATATTGACCTCATAATTTTTGCCACCCTTAGTCCTGATTTATATTTCCCTGGTTCTGGCGTCCTATTACAAGACCTGATGGGTATGGGGACTTGTCCTGCACTTGACATTAGAAACCAATGCTCAGGTTTTATTTATGGTCTTTCAGTTGCCGATCAGTTTATCAAAACGGGAATGTATAAAAATATATTGCTCGTTGGGTCTGAATATCATTCTGGCGGTATGGATTTTACCACCCGAGGTCGTACTGTTTCTGTCATTTTCGGCGATGGTGCTGGAGCTGCCGTACTGACGCGTGAGGAAGATACAACCAAAGGTATTCAATCAACGCATTTGTATTCCGAGGGGAAATATGCACGGGAATTAGCCATTATCGGGCCTAGTACCAAGCGATGGATACCTCAAATTGTAGCTAATTATGATGAAGATGATATGCGCTATCACCCATATATGAATGGACAATTGGTATTTAAAAATGCAGTAGTACGATTTAGTCAAGTAATTCAAGAAGCGTTACAGAAAAACGGTAAAGACAAAGGAGACATAGATTTATTTATTCCGCATCAAGCAAATTTGCGCATTGCACAATTTGTACAAAAGAAGTTTGGTTTGCGTGACGATCAAGTCTATAACAATATCATGCGTTATGGCAATACCACCGCCGCATCTATACCAATCGCTATGTCTGAAGCGTGGGCTGAGAGTAAAATAAAGCAAGATGATACGGTCTTACTTGCCGCTTTTGGAAGTGGATTTACTTGGGGAAGTGCGTTGATACACTGGTAGTCCAAATCCCGAAATCCATAACAAAAGAGCTGAAATAGCTCCGTTTAAGGCCAATACAAAAAAGCCAAAGTCAAATCCAAATATAGCTTTGAAAATTGACGCAACGCAATAGGTTATTATGGGTGCGGCAATGCATATGTACGGGGCTAATGCATCCCTTATTTGTAGCTTTGAACAGATACCCAAAAGGAATAATCCCAACAATGGACCATACGTGTAGCCAGCAAAAAGCAGTAATTGGGCAATCACACTTTCGTTTCGAACGATGTAATAGAAAAGTACAATGCACAGCCATAGTACAATGGTAATTGTAAAGTGAATTCTTTTTCGCTGTTTAATTCCTTTTTCCCCCGATTGAATCTTCAATAAATCAATACTTGCACTTGTCGTAAGTGATGTCATGGAACTGTCGGCACTGCTGAATGCTGCTGCAATAAGCCCAAAAACAAACGCATAGGCAACCACCGCTCCAAGATCTGACTGCGTAGCTATCGTGGGGAAAAGATTATCTCCAGCTGCTGTAATTCCTTTGGATTGCGCATAGGCACTTAACAACACGCCTAGGATTAAAAACAATAACGTAACTACTACCATTATGATGGTAAACCAAAACATATTTTTTTGTGCATCTTTTAGCGAGTGACAACTTAAATTCTTTTGCATCATTTCTTGATCAAGTCCTGTCATAGAAAACGCAATGAGCGCACCTGCAAAAAATTGCTTAACAAAATGTTGACCGCCGCTCCAGTCTTCCCAAAAAAATAGTTGAGTGTTGGGTTGTGACTGCCACCACACCAATAATGATTGGGTGTCTAACTGCAACTCAAAAAATAACACATATGCAGTAATTCCCATGGTAATTAACATACAAAGAGTTTGGACTGTGTCCGTATAAATGATGGTTTTGATACCGGATTTTTTGGTATATACCCATATGGCGACTAGGGCTGTTGCGGCACTTGCCCAGAATGGAATATTAAGTTCGTCTAAAGCAAGCCAATGTAAAACTTTTAATAATAAAAAAAGTCTAAAGCTGGTGCCGATTAACCTGGATAAAATAAAAAAAGCAGCTCCTGTTTTATAGCTTTTTTCACCAAATCGATATTGTAAATAGGTGTAAATGCTGACCACATTCCATTTGTAATAAAGCGGTAATAAAACAGTACCGATGCATAAATAACCCAGCGCATAGCCCAATACCATTTGTACATATGCCAGTTGAGTGGTTTCCACCCATCCAGGAACAGATATAAAGGTGACACCTGAAATTGTTGCTCCGATCATTCCAAACGCAACCAGATACCAAGGTGCCTTTTTGTCAGCAGTAAAAAATGTAGAGTTGTTATTGCTGTTGCCCGCCAAATATGAGATGCCATAGAGAATAGCAAAATATGTTAAAAGACAAAATATCAGCGTTTGAACGGACATCTATTTTTTTGTCAAATATAACGTATGTGACTATTGTTTAAATAGTGTATTTTTGAATCATGGAAATTCCGTCTTCTTTAGTTCAGAAAGCAGTAGATGAAA
>MDTB01037897.1_pt1 | contig 14839 bp, 15 predicted proteins | sample 811161 | NCBI WGS metagenome assembly MDTB01 (sample SAMN05326650, study PRJNA326480) | marine metagenome | isolation source: seawater | place: Mediterranean Sea | collected 2009
ACAAATGAAGCCAAACAAATTTGACGATATAATCGCTTTGGTAGCATTATACAGACCAGGTCCGATGAGTAATATTCCTATTTATAATGATTGTAAAAATGGAATAAAGGTACCAGATTATATTCATCCTACGTTAAAAGAAATATTAACCCCAACCTATGGAATTATAATTTATCAAGAACAAGTAATGCAAATTGCCCAAACATTAGCAGGATTTACAGCAGGCGAGGCAGATATTTTGAGGAGAGCTATGGGTAAAAAAAAGAAAGCAGAACTAGACAAACAAAAAGAAAGATTTATTAATGGTGCTTTAAAAAATGGTATAGCAAAAGATGTAGCTAATTTCGTTTTTACTAAAATAGAACCATTTGCTCAATATGGCTTTAATAAAAGTCACGCAGCAGCGTATGCTTTAATTGCCTATCAAACAGCTTATTTAAAAACCTATTATAAAGAAGATTTCATAGCAGCTACAATGTCAACAGAACTTACTAATACTTCTAAGTTAAGAGAATTTGTTGAGGAACTAAAAAAATTGAATATTGAAATAGTTAGACCCTCAATAAATAAATGTTTTTCAGATTTTAAAGCAATTAATGGTAAACTTTATTATGGATTTGGAGCTATAAAAAATGTTGGATTTGAAGCTATATCTAATATTGTGAATGAAAGAGAAAATAATGGAAGATTTAAATCTTTTTTTGACTTTATTAATCGAGTAAATACGAAAGATGTAAATAAACTTCAACTAGAGGGTTTAGTAAAAGCAGGGGTATTTGATGAATTTGATAAGGATAGAAACAAAATTTTAAATTCAATTCCAAAGATCATTCAAAAAATTAAGAATATAAATGATGATAAAGAAAATCATCAATCTAATCTATTTGATGAACAGGAAAAAAATAAAAAAGAATTTGATTTCGAGTCTTCTACACCCTGGTTGCTTAAAGAACTTTTGTCACAGGAATTTAAATCAATTGGATTCTATTTAACTAACCACCCACTAAATGAATTTGAAGAAATATTTAATCAATTAAAAATAAAAACCTATAATCAATTTTATGAGGATGATACAAATGAGGGCCTGGTAGCAGGATCGATAATGTCTATTCAAGAGAAGAAAAGCGCAAAAGGTACCCCTTATGCAATTATTAAGTTTAGTGATAAAAACGCTGAATTTGAACTTTTTTTATTTGCTGAAACCTTAATAACGAATAGAGACAAACTTAAAGAGTCAGAGTCTTTTGTTTTAACTTTACAAAAAGAGAAAATTACAGGAGAAACAATAAAAAAGAGAATAAATGTTAAAAAAATTCTTAGCTTAGAAGAAGCTATAAACAAACCTTATTCTAAAGTAACTATAGAATTGAGGGATAATTTTAACTTAGATGAAATCAAAAAGTTATTATCAAATAAAGGTGAGACCGAAATTAACCTAGTAGTAAAAAATAAAAATAAACAAGCTCTCTATTCTCTTCAAGAAAATAGGAAATTTGACTTAAATCACCTCAAGGCTCTAAAAGCCAAGAAATACGTTGAAAAAATAACAGTTTAGACGGTTGATTTTTTAAATTGATTGTATATATCTGGTTTTAATTTCGCACACAGTTTCAAGGGCATTGCCCTACCGGTCCTTTATTTGGAATTACTGTGGTGGATTAACCGGAAAAAATATGAACGTACCAAAAGTAGATATAAAACAGTTGTTAGAAGCAGGCGTGCATCTTGGCCATAAAACTTTAAGATGGAATCCAAAAATGAAAAGATATATTTTTGGAGAAAAAAATTCGATACACATTATAGATCTAACACAAACAGTCGATTTCATTAAAAACGCCTTAGTACAAGTTCATAAGGTAGTGGCAAGCGGTGGTAAACTATTAGTAGTTTCAACAAAAAAGCAAGCATCCGAACAAGTAAGCGATCTAGCAAAAGAAACAGGACAATATTATGTCAATTATAGATGGCTTGGAGGAATGCTTACAAACTGGAATACAATTCAAAACTCCATTAAAAGACTTAAAAAGTTAGATGATCAATTATCAAAAGAAAATTTAGGTTTTACAAAAAAAGAGCTTCTTAAATTTGGAAAAGAAAAAGAAAAACTCCAAAGATCTCTTGGTGGTATATCGGAAATGAAAAAAACCCCTGATCTGATATTCATTATAGATACTAATATAGAGTCACTTGCTGTTGCAGAAGCAAAAAAATTAGGTATTCCAATAGTAGCTATACTTGACACTAACTCAGATCCCACTGGAATTGATTATCCAATCCCAGGCAATGATGACGCAAGACGATCTATAAATTTATATTGTGAACTTTTAAAGAGCACAGTTAAAGATGCAGAAAAATTTATTAAAGGCACAGAAGAAAAAGTTCTTGAAAAACCTTCTAAAGAATTAAAGAAATAATTTTAAATTATTATTCAATGTCAAACAAAGATTTACTAGATAGTATTAAAAAATTGAGGGAAATTACTGGAGTAGGTTTTAAAGATTGTAAAGCTGCTTTAGATGAAACAAAAGGTAATATTGATAAATCTATAGAGTTTTTAAGAAAAAAAGGTATCGCAAAAGCTTCAAAAAAGTTGAGCAGAACTTCATCTGAAGGATTAATTTTAACTAAAGAAGAAGGAGGTCAAATCTCAATCATCGAAATTAATTGTGAGACTGATTTTGTTGCAAAAAATAAAGATTTTATTATTTTTTGCAAAGAATTATCGGACATTAGTTTTATGGCAAAAGGGGATCTAAATAAAATTAAAGACTCTAAAATGACAAATGGAATATTTGTAAAGGATAATTTAGTAAATTTAATTGCCAGGATTGGTGAAAATATTACGATTAGAAGAGCAAAATTCTTTGATAATAATAACGGTAATAATTTTTCTTATGTACATTCAGCCATAGACAAAGGTATAGGTAAAATAATTTCAATAGTAAAATTAAGTGGAGTAGATAAAGGGAAAAATGATGAGATTGGAATTAAAATTGCGATGCATATAGCTGCATCTAACCCACTAGCAATAAATAAAGATAATATAGAAAGAAATACTATAGACAAAGAATTGGAAATAATAAAAGCTGAAATCGTAAACTCAGGCAAACCAGTAGAAATGGCTGAAAAAATTTCAAAAGGAAAGATATCAAAATTCTTAAACGATAACTCTCTTATGAGTCAAATATGGATTATGGACCCCAAAAAAAAAGTTTCAGATATTTTAAAAGAAAACATAACTGACAAACCCCTTAAAGTTATTGATTTTGTTAGATATAAAGTTGGCGAAGGAATTTAAAAGTGACTAATAATTTTAATGAAAAAAATTATTCAACAAAAATGGATAAAAGTATTTTATCACTTAAAAAAGATATCACTACATTAAGAACTGGCAGAGCAAACACCAACATGCTTGATACAATAAAAGTAAACGTATATGGTCAGCTAATGCCAGTTGATCAACTGGCAACAATAAGTGTTCCAGAAGCAAGGCTAATATCGATTCAAGTATGGGATAAAGCTAATGCACCTCTTATAGAAAGCGCAATACATAAATCTGAACTTGGAATAAACCCTCAAACGGAAGGGCAAACAATTCGATTAAAAATTCCAGATTTAACGGAAGAAAGAAGAAAAGATCTGATTAAGATATTAAAAACTATGTGTGAAAAAAGCAGAATTGCTATCAGAAATATAAGAAGAGAGGCTAATGAAGAATTAAAAAAAAAATTAAAGGAAAAAGTCATTTCAGAGGATGACAACAAAAATTTTGAAAAAAATATACAAAAATTAACTGATACAAATATTGAAAATATCGAAAAAATACAAAACGAAAAAGAAAAAGAGATTATTCAGATATGAACAAACTCAACCATATTGCCTTTATTATGGACGGCAATGGACGGTGGGGTAAAAAAAAGGGAAAAGGAAGAAACTTTGGCCATTTTAAAGGAGTTGAGACCGTTAGAAAAATTGTTAAAGCGTCTATAAAATTTAATGTACCAATTGTAACTTTTTACGTTTTTTCATCTGAAAACTGGAAAAGACCTATTAGTGAAAGAAAGTATTTATTTAAACTTATTAAAAATTATTTTTTAAAAGAAATTGAAAGTATAATTAAACAAGGAATAAGAATTAATATTTTAGGTGATATCAAAAAATTCTCATCGGATTTAAAATTTATATTAAAGAAATCTGCGAATACTACGAAAAATAATAAAAAAATTATTGTTAATTTAGCAATAAATTATGGTTCAAAATTGGAAATTTTTAATGCTTTAAAAAAAGTTAAAAATAAACTTTCTGTACAGAATTTTGAAAAGAATTTGTATACTAACAAAATGCCTTATCCAGATATATTAATAAGAACAGGAGGATATCAACGATTAAGTAATTTTTTACTTTGGCAGTTAGCTTACACAGAGCTTTTTTTTCTAAAAAAATTGTGGCCAGATTTTAACTCAAAAGATTTGTCCAGAATTATTAAAAGATATAAATACATTAAAAGAAACTATGGAAATATATGATCTTGAGTAATATTAACAAAAGAATTTTTACGTCTATTGTTTTACTTGCATTGGTTCTTTTAACTATTAAATATAATTTTGTTTTAGTTTATTTTCTAATTATTCTAGGCGTATTATCAATTATAGAATTTATAAGTTTAACCAAGAAAATTATTTTAAAAAAGTTTTATCTTAGTGCTATAAATTTAATTTTTATAGTCTACACTTTTGTTTTTTGTTATTTGTTTATTTTTTTTTCTAGTTTTACTGGTTTAAAAGTAATCCTCTATATATTATTATTTGGATGCATTGCCTCTGATACAGGTGGATATATTTTTGGAAAAATATTAAAAGGTCCAAAATTAATTAAAATTAGCCCAAATAAAACTTATTCAGGATTAGTTGGTTCCATTATTTTAACTCTAATTACAGTATCATGTTTATTTTATTATTTTATTAATGTTTTTAATTTAAAAATAATGATAATTGCTTTAATGACTTCAATATTTTGTCAATTAGGTGATTTGTTTTTTTCATATCTAAAAAGGAAAGCTAAGTCCAAAGATACCGGAACCTTCTTACCAGGGCATGGCGGAGTACTTGATAGATTAGATGGAATTTTTGTAGGAGTACCGATTGGTTTTCTAACCTTAGTATTGATAAACTAAATGAGGAAATTAATATCTATTTTAGGTTCAACTGGTTCAATTGGACTCACAACACTTAGCATTGTTGATAAAAAGCCCAAATATTTTAAGCCATATATTTTTTCTGCAAATAAAAATTATAGATTAATTTGTTCACAAATTAAAAAATATAAACCAACTTTTTTTTTTATTAAAAATGAAAAAATTTTCGAAAGAATAAAAAAAAAATTTAGAAGTAATAGAACAAAAATAATTAATAGTTTTGATATCAAATATTTTTCAAATGTTTCAAATATTACTGTTTTAGCAATTCCAGGTATTGCTGGTCTTTCACCAACATTAACCATGATTAAAAAAAGTAAAAAAATATTAATAGCTAATAAAGAATCAATTATATGTGGTTGGAATTTAATAAATAATTATTCATCAAAGTATAAAACTGAAATAATCCCAGTAGACTCAGAGCATTATTCAATTTTAAAACTTCTTCAAAACACAAATTTAGATAGTATAGAAAAAGTTTATCTGACTGCTTCTGGAGGCCCTTTTCTGGGGTATAAGTATGATCAATTAAAAAAGATAAAACCACAACATGCACTTAAGCATCCGAAATGGAAGATGGGAAAGAAAATTACAATAGACTCATCTACACTCATGAATAAAGTTTTAGAATATATAGAAGCTCAAAAATTATTTAAAATACCCAATAATAAATTAGATATTTTAATTCATCCCGAGTCCTTAGTTCACGCTGTTATAAAATTTAAAAACGGTTTAACAAAATTTATTTACCATGATACGTCAATGATTGTACCCATAGCGAATGCGATATTTGATAATAACCTTGAAATTAATAGATTTTATAAAGTTAAAAAAAATATTAAAAATTTAACTTTTAAAATTCCTAAAAAAAGTAATTTTCCAATAATAAAAATCTTAAAAAAGGTGAATGAATACCCTTCAACTTCAATTATAATAAATGCCTCGAATGAGGTGTTAGTAGACCATTTTTTGAGAAAAAAACTACCCTTTTTGGACATACCTTTAATGATTGAAAAAATTCTTAGAGATATAAATTATAAAAAATATGCTATAAGAAATCCTAAGGATTTAACTCAGATCAATAAAATTAATTCATGGGCCAAAATAAAAACTATTCAAAAAATTAAAGCTAAATATGGTTAGAATATTAAAATATTTACTTTTTATAATGCTTCTTTCTACTCCTTTAAAAGCAGAGAATATTAATAACATTATAATAAATGGAAATAAAAGAGTTTCAGACGAGACTGTTAAGATTTATGGTGGCGTGAATGAAATCAAAAAATATTCTGAAACAAACGCTAATAAAATTTTAAAAAATCTTTATGAAACTAATTTTTTCGAGAACGTTGAAGTTCTTTATAAAAATAAAAATCTAGTAATAAATTTAAAAGAGTATCCAACTATTAATCAACTTGTAATAGTAGGAGAAAAAACTAAGAAATTTAAGGATCAGATTAGAAAGATTATAAGTTCAAAAGAAAAAAAATCATTAAACCGGTCAAATTTAATAAAAGATGTTAATTTAATTAAAAATCTATACTCATCTTTGGGATATAATTATGCTGAAGTAGAGGCCAAGCTAAATAAATTAGATGAAGATAACTATGATTTATTATTTAAGATTGTACGAGGTGAAAAAACAAAAATTTCTACAATTAGTTTTATTGGAAATAATAACGTAAGAAGTAAAAGATTAAAGGATGTTATTGCAAGTGAAGAAAATAAATTTTGGAAAGTAATTTCTAGAAATACTGTGTTAAGTGAAAATCTAATTAATCTTGATAAAAGATTACTTAGTAATTATTATAAATCTTTAGGCTTTTATGATATTAAAATAAATTCTAATTTTGCAAAAATAATAAATTCACAAGAAGCTGAACTAATTTATTCAATAGATGAAGGAAATAGATATTTGATAGGAAAAATTTCAACTAATTTAGACGCTGTGTTTGATAAAAAAATATTTTTTCCACTAAAAAAAACTTATAACAAGTTTGCTGGAGAATATTATTCACCATTTAAAATAAAAGAAATTTTGGAAGAAATAGACGAAATAATTGCTAATAATAATTTACAGTTTGTTGAACACAATGTTGAAGAAGAAATAAAAAAAGACTCCATAGATATAGTTTTTAATATTTTTGAGGGCAAGAAAGAATTAGTTGAAAGAATTAATATAAGGGGAAATTCAGTAACTAATGAGGATGTAATCAGAGGAGAACTAATTTTAGATGAAGGAGACCCATATACTAAGATCAATTTAGAAAAATCAATTTCTAAAATAAAAGCAAGAAACATATTTAAAGAGGTAAAATATCAAGTAGCTGATGGTACAGAAAAAAACCTCAAAATAATTGATATTGAAATAGATGAGAGACCAACAGGTGAAATTAGTGCTGGAGCAGGTATTGGGACAACTGGTGGAGCTGTATCATTTGGTGTTAAAGAAAATAATTGGCTTGGAACTGGTAAATCAGTTGAATTTCAGATGGATTTAGATGAAGAGTCTTTATCGGGCGTTATAAGCCTCAACGATCCAAACTACGATTATTTAGGCAATTCTTTAAATTATTTTTTAAAAAGTGAAACTAACGATAAACCTGATCAAGGTTATGAAAATACAATTGTTTCTGCTGGTTTAGGCACTTCATTTAAACAATATAAAGATATCACTGCTTCAATTGGTTCCACTTTTAGTTTTGATGATTTAAGAACACTAGACACTGCATCTGAATCATTAAAAAAACAAAGTGGAGAATTTAGTGAATTATCACTTAACTATGGATTTACATTTGACAAAAGAAATAGAGCTTTTATGCCAACAAGTGGAACAATATCAAGTTTTTCTCAATCACTACCAGTTTATGCAGACAAATCTTACATAAGTAATACATTTTCTCATAGTACTTATAAGTCTTTGTCAGAAGATATAATTGGTGCTGGAAAATTATACGTGTCAACAATTAACGGTGTAGGAGCGGATAATGATGTTAGATTAAGTAAAAGAAAAAATTTAAGTGGGAAAAGACTAAGAGGATTTGAAAAAGGCAAAGTTGGTCCAGTTGATGGCAATGAACACGTAGGAGGTAACTATGCTGCTTCATTAAACTTCGAAGCAAATTTACCGAATATTTTACCAGAATACACCAATACAGATATTGGGGCATTTTTAGATTTTGGAAGTGTATGGGGCGTAGATTACAATAGCAGCATCGATGAAAGTAGAAAATTACGGTCTACAGCTGGCGTAGCTTTAAACTGGATGTCCCCACTAGGACCGATGTCTTTTGTTCTATCTCAAAATATTTCTAAGGCTAACACAGATGAAACAGAAACATTTAGATTTAATTTAGGAACTACCTTTTAATCAAAATGAAATTTTTTTATAACTTATTAATAATTTTTTTTATCTTAATATTGCATCAACAGCCATTAAAAGCTGAAACATATTTTTTAGATTTTAAATATATTCTTAATAAAAGTAACGCTGGAAAAAAAGCTAATGAGATTTTAAAAAAAGAACTTGATCAAGGTATAAAGAAATTACAAGATAATGAAAAAAGATTACAAAAGGAAGAAAAAGAAATAATTCAACAAAAAAAAGTACTCTCAACAGAGGAATACAAAAAGAAGATAACTGCTTTACGACAAAAAGTGTCATCTCTTCAAAAAAATAGAAATTCTCTTTTAGAATCAGTAGCAAAAAAAAGAAACAAAGGCAGGAAACAACTTTTAGATGAATTAAATCCATTAGTAAAAAACTATATGCAAGAAAAAAACATCAAAATTGTTTTAGACAAAAAAAATATCTTGTTGGGGGATGAAAAATTGGATATCACAAAAGATATAATGAGTTTGCTTAATAAAAAATTAAGTTCGCTAAATTTAGATTAAATTTAATGAATTCAAATATTTTTTTTAAAAAAAAAAATATTACTATTAAAAAGATATTTCCTAAATTTGGAAAAGATTTAAATTTTATTGTAAACTCTATTAAACCTTTATCCATAGCAAATAAAAACGATATAACCTTTTTTGACTCAATTAGATATAAAAGTGATATAAAACTCTCTAAAGCTAGGTTATGTATAACTTCTAAACAATTAGAAAAATTTTTACCTAAAAATTTAGATAAAATAATTGTAAAAAATGTTTTATTTGAATTAGCAAGAGTAATAAAACTATTATACCCACTTTCAGATATAGATTATCCGGATTTAGTTTTGAATAATCCTAAAAAAGGGAGTTTTAAAAAGGTTAGATTTGGTAATAATGTTTTAATTGGTAAAAAAATTAAAATAGGTAGAAACTCTATAATTGGATCTAACAGTATTATTGAAAGCGATGTAATAATTGGAGAAAATTGTGTTATCGGATCAGGTGTTATTATTAAAAATACAATCATAGGTAAAAATGTAGTGATTCAAGATAATTGTAAGATAGGTCAAAAAGGATTTGGTTTTATTCCTGTAAATGGAAAAAATGTTAAATTTCCTCATATAGGAAAAGTTATAATAGAAGACGATGTTGAAATAGCTGCGAGTTGTACTATAGATCGTGGTTCAATAGATGACACGATGATTGGAAAAAATACATATTTAGATAATCAGGTTCATGTTGCACACAATGTGAAAATTGGATCAAATTGTATGATCGCCGGTCAGGTAGGTTTTGCTGGAAGTTCAAAAATTGGCAACAATGTATCTATTGGAGGTCAAGCAGGTATTTCCGGACATTTAAAAATTGGCAACAATGTTAAAATAGGCGGAGGCAGCGGAGTAGTTAAAAATATCGAAGATAACGAAATAGTTATGGGTTATCCTGCTGTTTCATTAAAAGATTTTATTAAAAAAAACAAAAGCTAATGAGCATTTTGGAAATAGATAAAGAAACAATAGAGTCCTTACTTCCACACAGAAAACCAATGTTATTAATTGATAAATTAATTAATATTGTACCTTTGAAATCCGCAACAGCAATTATGTATGTTAAAAAAGATGGCTTTTATGTTCAAGGCCATTTCCCAGGTCAACCTGTCATGCCTGGAGTTTTGATCGTTGAAGCCTTTGGCCAAGCAGCTGCAGCTTTAACTGCACACGGAATTGATCCAAAAGAATATGCTAATAAATTAGTCTATTTAATGGGAGTTGATAAGGCTAGATTTAGAAACCCTGTTCTTCCAGATTGTGAACTACATTTAGAAATAGAAGCCATAAGATCACATGGAAGGGTGTGGAAGTATAAAGGAACAGCTAAAGTAGACGGTAAAAGAATGGCTGATGCTGAATGGTCTGCAACAATAGTGGATAGAAAAGAATGATACATAATTCGAGTGTAATTGATAAAAACGCAAAAGTTTCAAACTCTGTTAAGATTGGCCCCTTTTGTTACGTTGGTCCAGATGTTGAACTATCAGATGGAGTAGAACTAATCTCAAATGTTCATATTGAAGGAAATACTAGGGTCGGAAAAGATACAAAAATCTTTCCTTTTGCTTGTATTGGTACTCAGCCTCAAGATCTTAAATTTAAAAATGAAAAAAATAGTTTATTGATAGGTGAAAAAAATATTATACGAGAGTATGTAACTATCAATCCTGGCACTGAGGGTGGTGGATCTAAAACAATAATAGGAAATAAATGTTTATTTATGATTTCCTCTCATATTGCTCATGATTGCAAGATTGGAGATAACGTAATTCTTGCTAATAATGTGCCTTTGGGAGGACATGTAACAATTGAGGATAACGTCGTCATAGGAGGCAATTCTGCAGTTCAACAATTTACTAGAATAGGCAGACTCGCAATGATTGGTGGAATGACAGGAGTTTTAAAAGATGTAACCCCATTTGCTCTGTCTATTGGAAATAGAAATTACCTTCAAGGACTAAATTTAATAGGTCTAAGAAGAAAAAAGTATGACAATAAAAAGATCATAGGGCTGGATAAGGCCTATAAAGAAATTTTTTCTTCAAAAAATTTACATGAAAATTTAAGTAAAATTAATGGAGAATATAAAGATAATGAACTTGTATCTGAGGTTATAAGATTTATTGAAAAAGACAAAAAAAGACCTATTTGTTCACCACAAAATTAAACTATGATTGGGCTTATTTTTGGAGAAACCAACTTTCCAAAATACATATATCAAAAGATTAAAGATAAAAAAAAATATCTTATAATTGATCTAACAAAGAAAAAATTATTTAAAAAAGATAAAGATTCATTCTCTGTATCAATTGGGCAATTTGGTAAAATAATTTCAATATTAAAACAAAATAATTGCAAGAAAGTCTTATTTGCAGGAAAAGTTCAAAAACCAAATTTTACTAAATTAAGATTAGATTTTAAAGGAGTTTATTATATTCCAGGAATTATTAAAAAAGCCAAACTTGGTGACGCATCTCTTTTGAAAGAAATAATAAAAATTTTTAAAAAAGAAAAAATTCAAACTATTAGCTCAACCACTTTTACACCTGAGCTTAGTTTATCAAAAGGTAGTTACTCTAGATATAAACCTAGCTTAAAAGACAAGAATGATATTAGAAATGCTTTAAAAGCATTAAATAAATCTAATCAATATAATCATGTCCAGGGTGCTGTAAGTAGAAATAATTCTATTATTTTAGAAAAAAGAGATGGAACACAAAAAATGCTTAAGAAAATTAAGAAGATTAAAAATATTGCAAAAGGAGTTTTAGTGAAATTTCCCAAAAAAAAGCAAGATTATAGAATTGATTTACCAACCATAGGCTTAAAGACTTTCAAACAATGTAAGGCTTCAGGTATTAAAGGAATTGTTCTTAAGCATAAAAGAAACATTTTTTTAGATAAAAAAAAGTCTATTAACTACGCAAATAAAAACAAGATGTTTATTTTAGTTAAATGAAAAAAATAATTTTAGTCTTTATACTTTTTACTTTTCAATTTTCAAGTTTGGATACCAAAGAACCAAAATTAGAAGAAATATTAAGTGGTTTAAATGGACCTTGGAGTTTATCATTTATCGATGAGAACAGAATATTAATTACTGAAAAACCAGGCAATTTTTTTTTAGCAGACATAAAAAATAAAAACCTAATTAAAATTACTCATAATCTAAATATTCTAGTTGATGGTCAGGGAGGGTTGCTTGAAGTCCTTTATTTTAATAATTATGTATTTGCGTCATATTCTGAGAATAGAGGAAAAGGTAAATCAAGCACTTCAGTTGCTAGAGCTTTATTTGACGAAAAAGAATTAAAATTTAAAAATATCTTCAGAGCTGAACCACCAATTAATTCAGGTTATCATTTTGGCTCAAGATTAATTATTAAAGATAATTTACTTTATATAACAGCTGGTGAAAGAGGGGAGGGTATGATTGCGCAAGATCCTACTAAACACCCAGGTAGTATAATAAGAATTCACTTGGATGGAAAAATTCCTAAAGATAATCCAAAATTTAGGGGGAACGAAAATTGGTTACCAGAAATTTTTAAAATTGGAGTTAGAAATCCGCAAGGAATGGATTTATCACCTTTTGATAATAAAATTTATTTAACTAATCATGGCGCAAAAGGAGGTGATTGGTTTGGTGAAGCAAGATACGGTGAAAACTATGGTTGGAAAATATTAGGATGGGGAGGAACAAATTATACTGGTACAAAAATAGGACCTAAATGGAAACCTGGTTTTACGAAAGCAATAAAATATTGGGTACCTTCAATAGCTGCAAGTTCTATGGTTATTTATAAAGGAGAGGAATTTAAAGAATGGAATGGTGATGCTTTAATAACTTCTCTAAAGGACCAATCTTTAAGAAGAATAAAATTTAAAGATAATAATTTTATAAGTGAAAAAATTATTTTTAAAGGAGTTATTGGCAGAATTAGAGATATTGAAATTCAAGCAAATACTGGAAAAATATTTTTGTTAACCGACCAAGGTTCAATCTGGAAGCTTCAAAAATGAAAAAGATATTTATTGTTACTGGAGAAGCTTCTGGAGATAAATTGGCATCAGAAGTAATAAGTAATTTAAATAAGTTGAATTCAAATATAGAATATCTTTCAGTAGGTGGAGAAAATTTAAAAAAATTGGGCATTAGATCAATTTATGATCTCAAAGAAATCACCTATTTAGGTTTTACAAATGTTATTATGAATATCTTTAAAATTAAAAACAAGATTAATGAGACTGTCAAAGCAATAGAAGATTTTCAGCCTGATATATTATTTACTGTTGATAGCCCAGATTTCACACTGAGAGTTGCTGAAAGAGTAAAGAAAAATAATCCTAATATTAAAACAATTCACTATGTAGCCCCACAAGTATGGGTATGGAGAGAGGGAAGAGTTAAGAAGATAAAAAAATTCATAGACCATATATTGTTATTATTTAATTTTGAAAAAGAATACTTCGACAAGGAGAAAATTAGCAATGAATTTGTAGGACATCCATTATTAGATGACAAAAACAATAATGCAATAGATATAAATCAAGTAATAGGAAAAAATAAAGCTTTAATATCTGTTTTTCCTGGAAGCCGTAAATCTGAAATTGAAGTTTTAACACCAATTTTATTGGATGCAGTAAAATTGTTAAATGAAAATAATAAGGATATAACTTACGTTTTTCATTCAACTAAAGAATACTCTAAATCAATACAATCATATATTTCCAAAAGTGAACTAACAAATTGTGAGGTGATCAGTGATGATAAGATTAAATCTCATATACTTAGAAAGTCAATATTCGCTATAGCAAAATCAGGTACAGTCTCTCTAGAAATTTGTAATTTAAAAATTCCTTCTGTAATTTTATATAAAATGAATTTCATTAATTTTTTAATAATAAAGATATTAGTTAAAACAAAATTTGCTAATATTATTAATATAGCTGCTAAAAAAGAAGTTATACCTGAATTATTACAAGGAGATTGTAATCCTAAAAACATCTCTAATAAGACAATTGATTTTCTAGATAACCCTGAGAGAATGGAAAAACAAATTAAAGAAACTCAATTAATTTTAAAAAGTTTAAAGAGTACAAATTCTTCTGCGCATCAAGCAGGATTATCTTTAAATAAATTTTTATAAAATCTAATTACGTCTGGCAGACTTTAATACCTTACCACAAATTTTTTGGGTTTGAATTCCTTCATTCAATAGCAAATTTTTATTTAAATGAATAAATTTTTTTAAACATCTAAAGTAGCTATCTTTATGTTTTATATCAAAATTCTTATAAATTAGTGATTTCTCAAAAAAACTTGTTGGAGTCAATCTTAAATCCATTTCCAAATAATTTAATTCTTTCCTCGTGACCAAGTCTACTATTTCTACTAAATATATATTCTACTATTACTTTATTCTTAAATTTCATATTTATAACTGCATCTGAATAGTCATTATTTTTAAGAAATTCTTTAGTGCTTAAGGGATTAGCAATAGTGATTATTTTGTTTGGAGACGAGTTAGCAAACCAACAAGCCAAGTCAAAAAAATGAAATCCCTTATCCATAAAAAGACCTCCGTTTCTAACAGATTGTTTAACATTAGCATTTGACGATCTTGATATAATCTGAATAATTTTAACTTTCTTATTTTTAATTAATTTCTTCATTTTAATATAAGCATCAGAAAATCTTCTATTTAGTCCA
>MDTB01179075.1_pt1 | contig 14839 bp, 15 predicted proteins | sample 811161 | NCBI WGS metagenome assembly MDTB01 (sample SAMN05326650, study PRJNA326480) | marine metagenome | isolation source: seawater | place: Mediterranean Sea | collected 2009
CGATTTGTTAGGAAAAGATTTAGCATATTGTACAGATCCAGGTGCAAATTTAAATTTACCGAATAAATCAGATGTTAAAAAAAATTATTTTTTTAAAGACTGGCATCAAGAAATTTGGTCAGGTGCAAGTCCTACAACGCTTCAAATATGGACACCTTTAATTCAAAAAGACTCTAAGTCTGGGCAGATTGAATTAGTAGAAGAGTCTCACAAATGGGGACATGTACCACATAAAAATAAAAAACCAATTTCTATACCAAAAAAAATAAAAACTAAAAAATTAAATTTAGAATGTGGTGATGTTATTGTTTTCTCTACATTATTATTACATAGAACTTTACCAACTTTATCACCCAGGATAGCATTACCGTGTTTGGTAAAAAATTTTAAAAATAAAGATTACTCATTTGAGGGAAATAGAAGCTTTCATAATTTTTCATATTCTGAGATGACAAAGATTGAACGTATTCTCGGGAATCACTATCTAAGCCCGTTCAGACTTAAAAATTTTGATGATTAAGATTAAATAAATTTTATAATTTTAAAATAATTAAAGCATGAAAATTTTAATTACTGGTGGTGCAGGATATGTTGGATCAAAATTAGTTCCAAAACTATTAACTTTAAACCACAATGTAACAGTTTTAGATTTAATGATTTATGGTTCGGAGGTGCTAGAAATACACGACAAACTAGTTAAAATAAAAGGTGATATCAGAGATTTAAAGTTACTTAAAAAAATTATGCCAGGGCATGATGCTGTTATACACTTGGCTTGTATTTCTAACGATCCAAGCTTTGAGCTTAATCCTACTCTTGGAAAGTCAATAAATTTTGATGCTTTTGAACCTTTGGTAAAAATTAGCAAAGAACATAAAATAAGAAAATTTATTTATGCTTCATCCTCTTCAGTTTACGGTATTAAAAAAGAAAAAGATGTTACAGAGGATATGAAGCTTGAACCTCTAACAGACTATTCTAAATTCAAAGGCAAATGTGAAAATATATTAAATAGTTATAGGTCTCAGGATTTTATTACAACTACAATAAGACCATCTACTGTTTGTGGATATGCTAAAAGACAAAGATTAGACTTAGTTGTTAACATTCTTACAAACCATGCATATAATAATAGGAAAATTACTGTTTTTGGAGGTGATCAACTAAGACCCAACATTCATATAGACGACATGGTCAATTCATATTTGGCTGTATTAGATGCAGAGGAGAAAAAAATAAACGGAGAAATATTTAATGTTGGTTTTAAAAATCAGACAGTTAATGAGCTAGCAGAAAATGTTAAATCTATAATTGGCGAGGATATAAAAATCATTAATACCATATCTAATGATAACAGATCTTATCATGTAAGTTCACAAAAAATAAAAGACATTTTGGGGTTTGAGACAAACTTTACTGTTAAAGATGCAGTTTTAGATTTAAAAAATGCGTTTGAAAAAAATCTTTTAAAAAACTCTTTAAATGATGAAAAATATTTTAATATTAAAAGAATGCAATCAATTAATTTGACTTAAAAAATGCGCATTAATAAAAATTTTTACTCAGATAAAGTTGTATACAAACCATGGGGATATGAATATGTGATTTATAATGACTTAAATAAACTCGCAATAACGCTTGTTAAGATCAATTTTGGTCATAAAACATCATTGCATTGTCATCCACAAAAAAAAACAGGGTTTATAATTCTTGATGGAAATGCATTGGTTCAAATAGGGTTGTATAGTGAAAATTCTAAATATTATAAACCATTATCAAGATTGGTTTTGAGACCTGGACTATTTCATTCAATAAAATCAATATCTAAGAATGGACTTTATGCTCTAGAATTTGAAACACCATATAAAAAGAAAGATCTTGTAAGATTTAAGGATAATTATGGAAGGCAAAAAAAAGATTATGAAGGAAAAAATTTTACTAAAAATTTAGATTCAAATTTTTTTAAATTTAAAAAACCTCAAATTGGAAAAAAAAGATTATATAAGTTTAATAATCTTGAAATTTTATTAGAAAAAAGAAAAAATTTAAAAAATTTTAGTCGAAGAGACAGTAAAAGTTCTACAGCTATTTTAAGTGGAAAAATAATTGATAAAAAAGGACAGAATGTTATTTCTTACGGGGAAATTGTAAAAACAAGCACTTTAAGAATACTCTCGGACAGATTCAAAATAAAAAAACCTTTGACGGTACTTAAAGTTTCAAAAAAAAAAAAATCTTTAAAAAAAACTTATAAATTTATTTAAATGAAAGTAAGATATTCATATTTAAAACAACAATTTTCAAATTCAAATGATTTGTGGTTAAATTTAAAAAAATTTGTTTCCACAGGTGATTTTACATTAGGCAAAGAGCTTGAAAAATTTGAAAAAAACTTTGCAAAATTAATTGGAACAAAATATGCAGTGGGTGTAAATTCAGGTACTGACGCAATTAAACTTTCTCTAAAAATTTTAAATGTTGGTCCTGGAAGTGAGGTAATTACAGCTGCAAATACTTTTGTTGCAACAGTAGGAGCCATTGTAGAAGTAGGTGCTAAACCAGTTTTTGTTGATTGTGATGACACTTTTTGTATGAACGTTAATTTACTGGAAAAAAAAATAACAAAAAAAACTAAAGCTATAGTCCCAGTTCATTTTACAGGATATATGACAGATATGCCAAAATTAAAAAAAATTGCAAAAAAATACAAACTGCCTATTATTGAAGATGCTTGCCAATCAATTTTAGCAAATATAAATAAAAAAAATGCAGGGACATGGGGTGAGTTTGGTGCTTTTTCTTTGCATCCATTAAAAAATATTAATGTTTGGTCAGATGGTGGAATTATTACCACGAACAACTTTAATAATTATAAAAAACTAAAACTTTTGAGAAATCATGGTTTAATTGATCGAGATACTGTTAAAGTAAGTGGATACAATTCGCGTCTTGATACATTTCAAGCAGTAGTTGGGAATTGGCTTTTGCCAAAAGCAAAAAAAATTGCAAATAAAAGAATTGATAATGCAGCCATATATGACAGAGCGTTCTCCTCAATTACTCAAATAAAAATACCACCAAGACCTAAGAACTATAAAATAGTATATCACCTATATGTCATATTCGTGGAAAAAAGAGATGAGCTGCTTAGATATTGTCAAAAAAAAGGTATTGAAGCTAAAGTTCACTATCCAAAACCAATGTATCTTCAAGAAAGTTTAAAAAATTTAAAACATAAGCCAGGTGATTTTCCAACTACAGACTCACACGCAAAAAAAATTATTACATTTCCATGTGATCAACATTTATCAATAAAAGAGATAAATTATGTTATAAACTGTGTGAAAAAATTTTATAAAAAAACATGAAATCAGCAATATTAGTGGAAAGTGAAAAACCCTTAGTAATTGGAGATATTGAATTACCAGACCATTTAGATTTTGGACAAGTTTTGGTAAAAATATATTATAGTGGAATTTGTGGCGCACAAATAAATGAAATTGATGCTGTAAAAGGAATTGATAAATTTTTACCTCATCTACTTGGCCATGAAGGCTCAGGCATTGTTGAAAAAGTTGGGAAAGGAGTGACTACAGTTAAACCCGGTGACCATGTTGTTTTACATTGGAGAAAAAGCCAAGGCATTCAAAGCCTAACACCTAAATATTTATGGAATGGAAAAAAAGTTAATGCTGGTTGGGTTACAACATTTAATGAGAAGGCAATCATATCCGAAAATAGATTAACTGTTATTCCAGAAGATTTTGATTTAAAAACTGCTGCACTATTTGGTTGCGCTATTACATCTGGATTTGGGGCAGTAAATAATGATGCAAAAGTTAAAATTGGAGAATCAGTGCTTATTTTTGGAATTGGAGGCATGGGTTTAAGCATTGCTAAGGCTGCTTCTATGGTTTCGGCATACCCCATTATTGGAGTAGATGTCCATAAAGATAAATGTGAGATGGGTAAAAAATTTGGCTTAACCCATTGTATTGACTCGAGCTCCGAAAATATAAAAGTAGAAATAAAAAAAATTATTGGGTCAAGTGATGTAGATGTTGTATTTGAAACAACTGGAATTTCAAAAGTAATGGAACAAGCCTATGAACTTACACCAGATGATGGAAGGACAATTTTTGTAGGAGTTCCTGATGATAAAATTTCAATATATTCCTTGCCTTTAGCTTTTAATAAATCTTTAAAAGTATCACATGGGGGAAATTCTATTCCAGATAAAGATATACCAAGATACATAAAGCTAATTCAAAATAAAAAAATGAATCTAGATAGTTTAATAACCCATGAATTTGAATTATCTGATATTAATGAAGCTCTAAACCTTTTTCGATCAGGCAAAGCTGGAAGAATCATAATTAAAACATAGCAAAGGATGACAGTATGGGAAAACATATCGATATAGGATATTTTAAAAAACCAATTAAGGTACGCGCAAAGGTTGCTAAAGAGAGGTCAGTTATAAATAAAATGTATGCATGGCAGCTTGGTAAAGAATATTATGATGGTAACAGACTTAATGGATATGGAGGATTTAAATATGATGGAAGATGGCTTAAATTACTACCCAAAATTATTAAAAGATATAAATTAACTAAAAATTCAAAAGTATTAGATCTAGGATGTAAGAAGGGTTTTTTATTAAAAGATTTAAATATACTACTTCCAGGTATTAAATCTTACGGAATTGAGAACCATCCATATGCATTAAAACATGCCATTAAATGTAAAAGTAAATTGATTAAAACCGAATATACTAAATTACCTTTCAAAAATAAGTCTTTAGATTTTGTTATAGCGTTTAATTCACTTTATATGCAAAATTTAGGAGATGTAATAAAATCTTTGAAGGAAATAGAGAGAGTATCAAAGAATAGTTACGTAGTTCTAGCATCGGGCGAGAATGACTTAGAAAGAAATAAATTTTATAGATGGACACTGATAGGCACGACTATTCTTTTAAAAAAAGAATGGAAAGTTCTTTTTAAAAAAATAAAATTTAATGGAGACTATTATTTTTCCTCAGCGAAATCCCTAGGTGTTTAATAAAATGAGAGTTGCAGACTTTGTTATAAAATTTTTAGAAGATAAGAAAATTGATACAGTTTTTACAGTCAGTGGAGGTGGATCAATATTTTTATGCGATGCTTTATATAAATCCTCAAAACTAGATTATATATCATGCCATCATGAACAAGCCGTATCATTTGCTGCTGAAAGCTATGCAAGAGTAAAAAATAAACCAGGGGCAGCTATCGTAACTACAGGTCCAGGAGGCACGAACAGTACTACTGGTGTAGCATGCTGTTGGATTGACTCTGTACCATCTATATTTATTTCTGGCCAAGTATATTTGGATCAAACAATTAGAAAAACAGGAAGTAGGCAAGTTGGTGTGCAAGAAATCGATATTATAAATATGATCAAACATACTACAAAATATTCTGTTATGATCACAAAACCAGAGGACATTAAATTTCATCTAGAAAAGGCATATTATTTATCAATGGAAGGAAGACCTGGACCTGTCTGGATTGATATTCCTGCAAATATACAAAATGCTCATATCAATGAAAAAAAATTAATTGGATATAAAATAAAAAAAAAAATTTTAAATAAAAAAATAATTAATAAAAAAATTAAAAAAATAGCAAAATTATTATCTAAAAGTAATCGACCAGTTTTACACCTTGGTCACGGAGTAAAGATTGCAGGTGGACAAAAAAATTTAAGAAAAATTTTAAATAAATACAAAATCCCTTTTGCTTTGACTTGGAATGCATCAGATTTGATCGAGTCTGACCACCACTCATATATTGGAAGGCCAGGAGCTTTTGCAGAAAGAGGGACTAATTTTATAATTCAAAACTGTGATTTATATATATCAGTAGGCACCAGACTTCCTTTTATGATTACTGGTTATAATAAAAAAGATTTTGCAAGAAAAGCCAAAAAAATCATGGTTGATATAGATAAAAATGAATTAAGATTACATGAAAAAATTTTAGATGAGCAAATTTGTTGTGATGCAAATTATTTTTTGAATAAATTATTTAAATTTTTGCCAAAAAAAATTAAATTATCAAAAGATTGGAAAACTTATTGTAAGAATATAAGAAAAAAATATCCGATAGTATTAGAAAAATTTAAAAAACAAAAAAAATCTATTAATTCTTATCATTTTATCGACATTTTATCAGACGTATTAAGAAAGGATGATATGGTTGTGACTGATATGGGCCTCTCATTTGTTGGTACGCATCAGGCTTTTAAAATTAAAAAAGGTCAAAAGTTGTTTACAAATTCAGGTCACGCACCAATGGGATGGGGTTTGCCTGCTGCAATAGGTGCTCATTATGCCTCAAAAAAAAAACGAATAGTTTGTCTTACTGGTGAAGGCGGATTACAAATGAACATTCAAGAATTAGCAACTGTAATGCATAATAAGTTACCGATAAAAATTTTTATTTATAATAATGGCGGGTATTTAACTATTAAGCAAACTCAACAGCTTGGTTTTGATGGAAGAATAATGGGTTCAAACTCCAAAAGTGGCCTATCTTTTCCAAATTATAGGCAAATAGCTAAATCCAATAAGATAAAATACACCAAAATATCAGAAAGCAATAATTTAAAAGATAAGATTAGAAAAATATTGTCTTATAATAAGTCGATTATTTGTGAGTTAATTTTGGATCATAATCAAGAACAAATGCCAAAAGCGATCAACAAAAGAGAACCAGATGGAAGATCTGTCCCAACTAAATATGAGGATATGTATCCTTTTTTATCTTCTGATGAAATTAAAAAAAATATGTTATAAATTATAATGAATAAAGCAATTATAATCTCAGGAAATTTAGCCCAAGATCATGAATTTATTTATCCCTATTATAGACTTTTAGAAGCAAATTTTGATTTAGATGTCTGCTTACTAGAAGGAAAACCAGTCAAAGGTATTTTAGGAACAACTTTACCTCCTAATAAAGATCAAATTGTTAAAAAAATTGATGATATAAAAGTTGATGATTATAAAATTTTAGTTTTGCCTGGTGGAGTAAAAGCAATGGAAAAAGTAAGACAAGAAAAAAAGATAATTGATTTTATTTCAAAATTTAATGAGAAAAAAAAAATAATTGCCTGTATTTGTAGTGGTGCTCAACTATTGATTTCTGCTAAAGTCGTTAAAAACAGAAAAATTGCCGGATATTACAGTATGAAAGATGATCTTATAAATGCAGGAGCAGTCTATACTGATAAGCCTGCTGTTGTTGATGATAATATAGTTACAACCGCGCATTATAAAGACATGGGACCTTGGATGCGAGAAGTTTTGAAAAAAATATAATTTTAATCTTTTAATCAAAAATATTTAATATTTTTTTATGAAAATAAATATACCTTATGTTAATTTAATAAAACAAATTAAAGAAGAAAAGAAAGAAATTTATAAAGCTATAGAAAAAGTATTTTTAAAAGGTCAATTTGTATTAGGAGAAGAAGTTGATAAATTTGAGAAAAATATTTGCAAATTTTTGAATGTAAAAAATTGTGTAGCTTTGAATAGTGGTACAGATGCCTTAGTTCTTGGGCTACATTTATTAGGAGTAAAAAAAAACCACGAAGTAATAACACCAGCAAATTCATTTGTTGCATCAGCTGCTGCAATAGTCCATTTGGGCGCAACTCCAGTTTTTGCAGATGTAAATGAAGATCAAAATATTAATCCTTCTGATATAGAAAAAAAAATTAATAAAAATACAAAAGCTATAATGCCAGTTCACTTGTCAGGTAAGCCTTGTGAGATGAGTGAAATAATTAACTTATCAAAAAAATATGCTATTCCAATAATCGAAGATGCAGCACAGTCAATTGGAACAAAATATAAAAATAAATTTATTGGGACTTTGGGAGAGGTAGGATGTTTTTCTGCTCACCCTTTAAAAAATTTAAATGCTGTTGGAGACTCTGGATATCTAGTGACCAATAACACTAGTTTAGCAAAAGCGGCAAAACTTTTAAGGAATCATGGCATTGAAAAAAGGAACAAAATTTTAAGATTTGGTTATGTTTCTAGAATGGATAATTTGCAGGCCGCTGTATTGAATTTAAGATTAAAAAATTTAAAAAAAATTATTAAAAAAAGAAGATCAAATGCAAAATTATATATCAAATATCTTAAAAATTTAAAAAAAATCAAAATAATCTATGAAAATAGATCTGAATTTCATACCTATCATACATTTGTTGTTCAGGCAGAAAAAAGAAATAATTTAAAAAAATATTTGGAAAAAAAAGGAATTTTAACTGCTATTCACTATCCTTATTTAATTTTTGAACAAAAAGCATACAAAAGAAGGTTTAAGCCTATTAATGATAAAAAATTTCCAGTTTCAATACAATTGAGTAAAAAAATTTTGACATTACCAATCAATCAGTACTTGAAAAGTAAAGATATTAAAAAAATTTGTACTGAGATAAAAAATTTCTACAAAAAATAATTTAACTCTTATTAGTTTTATTTACATTTTAAATAAATTTTTCAAAATAAAAAATGATTAAAAAATTAATTTACGATATAATAGTATTTTTTGACAAAATATTTATTTATTTTCAATTTATAATAATCAAATTTTTATCTGGAGATAAAAAAATTTATTCTTTAATTGAAGGTGGTTGGGGGGTCTTAATACAATCAATTTTCTACTTAAATTTAATACATAAAGAAAATGTTCCAAAAACTATAATTATTTTAGATAGTGAAAGGTATAACTTTACAATTCAAGAATTCGCAAGAAATTGTAAAATATTTAGAATTTTTTCTGTATTCATATTTTTAAATAAAAATTTTTCCCAGTATCCTAAAGAGTTTAGAGAAAACATAAAAAGATATTGTAAAAAAATTTTTTCAAACTCATATAAAGATATGTCTGATATAATTTATGATAAAAAAAGAAATTTTTTTAATGAAAAAATTTTATCAAAATATATCTTAAAAAAAATATCTAATGAAAAAATATTCTCCTGGTTTTTGCACTCGTTAAATGATTCTCAAAATGGATTGAAAAAAAAAATTTTTGAGCCAAAAAAAATTTCTATAAGGAAAATTGAAAAAATTTTTAATTTAAAAATAAATGAAATAAAAAATTCAATAAATATTTGTATAAGACAAAGAAATAAAATTTTAAAAAATGTAAATATTTCAAAAAAACAAAGAAGTAAAATTTTTAAAAACATTAGTCGAACTAATTATTTAAGAGATGGAAATATAGATAACTTTAAAATTGCAATTAATTATCTTTTAAAAAATTATGATTTTAAAATTTTTTTAACAGGAGATATTGATGATATAAATATTAATCATAAGAACTTTTTTACTTATAAGAATTTCAGTAAAAAAATATCTAAAAATTTTTATGAATTATCTGTTCAAACATTATCAAAATTTCATATTTTGAATTCGAGTGGTGCTAGTAAAATTGTGGAATTTAATAATATTAATGATAGTAAAATTTTATTTATAGATGCCTGGCCACCAATCACTTTTACAGCAAATTCAATTTTTTTGTTTAAAAATATTATAGGTGACAATAATAAAAATATTAATTCTTATGAATATCTAAAAATGTATGAAAGAGCATGTAGGAAACAGAAAAATAAAGATTCTTTTGATGAATGCAAAAAAATTTATTTAAAATTTTATGAAGCAAAAAACTATAAGATTATAAGCAATAATGAGAGGCAAGTTTTAGAAAGTTTAAAAGAATTTATTATATTTATATCTAATAAAAAAAAATTAAATTTTAAAAATAAATACCATAAGAAAGTTCCAAAATATTTTCAAAAAGTTTTACTTGAAAATAAATGCTTATTGTCATCTGGGAATCTATAATTAAAAAATTGTCTATAAATTTGACTAATATTATACATCATGTATAAAAGTTTAAAAATTGAAAAAATACAAACATACTTTGTAATACACTAAACTTTGAAAAAAAATTTTTATAAAAACCATCTAGAATTATTTAAAAAATTAATTCATATTGAGGCAAAGACAGAAAAAAAATTAGATTTAACTGTAAAAACTTTATTTAGTCTTAAAAAAAAAGGAAAAAAAATTATTATTTGTGGAAATGGTGGAAGTGCTGCAATAGCATCCCATATTGCAATAGATCTTCTAAAAAATTTAAAAATTCAATCTTTACCACTCACAGATGCATCGTTAATAACTTGCTTCAGTAATGATTTTAAACATAAAAATTGGATGAAAAAAGCCATTGAACATTATTATTCCAGTGGTGATATAGTTGTTATCATCTCATCGTCAGGGATGTCATCTAATATTGTCAATGCCGCAAAATTTTGTGTAAAAAAAAAAATTAAGTTGATTTCATTTTCGGGAATGAAGTATAGAAATAAACTAAATTTAATAAATAAAAAAGGTATATATTTTTGGATTAATTCAATGAAGTATAATCATATAGAATTGGCGCATCTTTATTTACTATTATTAATCGTTGATAAAGCTATTTTTCAAAAAAAGAAAAATTAAATTATTAATTCATTTTTACTTTTTTGAATATTTTTTGCTGAAACAAGACAAAATACCTTATTAATATTATATTTGAATAGACTTGAAATACTGTAAATCTTTTAAGTTAGAATTTAAATCAAAAATTTTTGATTTAAATTTATCGTTTTTATATTTTTTTTTTAATTTAAATAAATAATCTCTATACTTAATAATCTCTTTTTTTTTTCCAAAAACAACCTCAAAATAAAGATTTTGCTTTGTTTTCTTTATATTTTTAAAAAAAATAGTAAAATTATTATTTTGGGGTATTGCTTTTAAAAAAGATGTCATTGAAGGATAATACATTTTATATCCTGTATTCAGATTTATATTTTTATTTTTTTTGTAAACAGTAAAATCAAAAGAACCACAGTCTGCATTTTTAAAAACATTTCTAAGTATTTTTAAGTTCTTTTTTTCATATAGTAAACTAATACCTTTTGAGAAAAAAATAGACTTTTTTATCTGAAAAAAATTAGGTTTTTCATTTAATTTAATTGTAAAATTAGAATAAAAATTTTTACAAAAAAAATTAAAAAATTTTGAGATATCATTTCCACACCATATTATTTTTTTATTAATTTTTGAATTTAAAATTTTATTGAAAGCTTTAATAAAAAAAATTTTTTCGAATAGAGTTTGCCCAAATTCATAAAATTTTTTTGATTTTGAAGTCTTTAAAAAAATATAATTTATTAAATTAAATTTAAAATCTTTTTTATGATGAAGGCTCTTGTATAGGTTTATTAAATTGAGATCCTTATTAAATTTTTCAAGAAAATAAATATCTCTAAAATATCTTGACATCATATAAGTATCATAAACATTCCCTTTAAGGGTTTGATATATATTTTTATTTCCTTTTATAATTGATCCAAATTCTACATAAGTTTTATTATTCATTTATATTTTTTCATAAATTTTTTGAACACTATTGATCTCAATAATGGATGTATAACATAATAAGGTTGTAAATTACTCTTTTTTTTTAGATCGTACATTTAATTTTTTAAATGATTTCATAAAAAGTATCAGATTATTTGATCGTATATAATCATCATATTTATTATCAATAAGCATAATATTTTTAGGAATGGGATATTTTTTTATAAATAAGATTTTACCTTCATCAATTTTATTATTTAAAATTATTGTAGAACAATATATTTTCTTTTCCTTTAGCAATGAATAATAAATAGTAGTACTTCCTTTAAATTCAGGGATTTTTCCTGAATGATTATGAATTATAATCTTTTTTTTTAACAATTTTGAACTTTTAACTAAAATACCGGGGTATCCTGAATATATAATAAACTTATCATGCAATTTAATAAGCAACTTATCAATTTTTGTATCAATTTTAGTTTTTAAAAGTGTTTTAATTTTTCTTTTGGGAAATTTATTTATTTTTTTTCTAATCAAATTTGAGATTTTGTCTTTATTTTTGTCTTCTAAGTAAATTATAAAATTAGGTGTAAAATTATTTTTTTTTAAAATATTTAAATAACTTAAGGATCTTGAGGTATTACTGACTATTATTGAAAAATTTTTAATCATTATATATGCTTTTTAAAAATTTTTTTTCGAGATTAATTAATTCTATAAGATTTTTGGTATTACAAAAATTAATATTTTTTTTATTCAAAGTTATTTTGTCGATTATTTTTAGAACACAATTGACCTTTTGTAATTTGTTAAGCATATGTAAATTATTGATACACAAACCCAAATATAAATATGTGCATACACTAGTTTCTCTATTATTTTTTTTCAAAAAATTAGAATTATAATTTTTCTTTAAAGATAAAAATATTTCAAATTTTTTATAAAAAGCTAATATTTTATTTTTTTTTAGATTATTTAATCTTGAATTATAAATCTTAAAGATGGTTTTAAATGTACTATCATTTTTTTTAACTTTGTTTGAAAAAAATTTATTATTTAGATTTTTTAAAATATTTTGTCTTTGAATTTTATATGATTTTTCAAACAAATTACTTTTAATTGTGGCATTTCTATATTTTTTAGAAACAAATTTGTTTAGGTATGAATTATAACTTTTCATTAACCTTCTTTAAAACTTTTTTAACATTATGTCCAAAATATTTATTAAAATTGTTTTTAATTATTAAATCATTTTTATATGGTATTACGAATGGTATATCTCTTCCAACAACGTTTATTTTTCGTGAGTAAATTTTTTTATTATTACGTTTTTCAAGTAATTTTTGATTAGCTTTTATAAAAATTTGTAAATAGTTAGCAAATATTTTTCTATTTTCTTTTTGATGTTCTTTGAATATTGATAGAACTGAGCATAAAACAACGTAATCTCTTTTATCTAAATATTTACAATATCTTTGAATTCTTTTTGAATTTGTTTTCCTATCTTTTAAAGAGAACCCTAAATCCTTTGAGTATTTTTTTCTAAATTTATCTCCATCAATCCATTTTACTTTTTTTATTTTTTTTTTTATTTTTTTATAAAGTTTAGCAGTTATAAAGGATTTTCCTGACCCTGATTTTCCAATTATCCAAATGACCATAATTATAAAAATAAATAATAACAAATTCAGTTAAATATTGTAAATATAAGAATAAAACACAATATGAACAATTTTAATCTATAATCAAAAAAACTATGAAACATTCAGTCTATGACAATATTTATCTAGAGAGTTTATACAATAGTGGAAAAGTCGAGTATTTGAAACCCTTAGATCTAAAAAATATTACCCTTGAGTTTCTTAAAAATATAAATTCTGAAGATTATTTTTCTAAAGCATCAGATCTTGCTATAAATAAAGGAGTTTTATTTGATTGTGAAACAAAAATATCTAAGTATTGGTTAGATAAAGTTAATTACAATAATGTAAACAAATGAAATATAAAAACTTTTTAATATTCTTCCAAAATAAAAGTTTAAAATTTAAAATTTTTTTTACGGCAATAATTTTTGTTTCTGTGATAATAGTATTTGTTGATGCCTTTTCAATTTTTACTCTATTACCCATACTTGCTATTTCTGTAAATAAAAATTTAGCTAATTCTGTCATGGATTATTCAAATTATGTGCCAGATTGGGTGCTAAGTTTACAGCAAGGAATTGATTTAAAAGTTTTTTTTTTAATATTAATAATAATATTAATTTTAAGAAATCTATTTCACTTACTGAATAATTTTATAATATATAGATTTTCTCGTTATATTGAAATTGATACAGCAAAAAAATCATACTTTTTAATTCTGAAAAAAAAATATTTGGAATTTAGTAGCCAAACTAGCAGTGAACTAATTAAAGATTTAAGAGATTCAATAGGTGCATATGTTCTATTTATTGAGTCAGTCGCAAGGATAATTTCAGATATTATTATACTTTTATTGTTTTCCTCTATTTTATTCTATCTATCTTTTAACGAGACATTTTTTATATTTTCTTATTTTATTTTAATATTTTTGATATTTAGTAAAACTGTAACAAACATATCAGTTAGACAAGGAAAAAAAACTAATTTAGCTGCAGAAAAAATTAATTTAACAATAATAAATACTTTCAAAAATTTTGCTCAAATTATATTAAGAAAACTTAAAAATAAATACTTAAATATTTATACTTTAAATGTAAAAGAGTTTACATATTCTAGATTAATAATTAGTTTTTTAAAATCAAATACTAAGCAATTTCTTGAAATTTTTGTACTTATATTAGTTGTGGTTATTTTTTTATTTTTAGAAAAATTTTATGTTAAAAATACAGAAAATTTGTTTGCTTTAATAACAATTTACATAGTTGCAGCTTACCGAATGTTACCTTTAGTTAATAATTTAGCAGCTTCAATTATTAAAGTGCGAAATGTAGAATATGCTTTCAATATAATTCATAAAAATATCAAAAATTTTAATAAAAAGTATAAAAATCTAAAAATTGAAAATAGCAATATCAAAAAAATAAATTTTTCTAAAAATCTTATTTTGAAAAATATTACTTTCAAATATCCAAGAGATAAGGATCAATTGTTTAAAAATTTAAATTTGGAAATTAAAAAAAATGAAATGATTGGAATAATTGGACCAAGTGGGGAAGGAAAGTCTACATTAGTCAAAATTTTATTAGGTCTGATCGAGCCTATTAGTGGAATAATAAAGGTAGATAAAAAAAAAATAATCCAAAATCAAGTTGAAAGATATCAAATGCTATTTGGATATTTACCTCAACAAAATTTATTTATTCCAGATACTATTAAAGAG
>MDTB01050470.1_pt1 | contig 14834 bp, 12 predicted proteins | sample 811161 | NCBI WGS metagenome assembly MDTB01 (sample SAMN05326650, study PRJNA326480) | marine metagenome | isolation source: seawater | place: Mediterranean Sea | collected 2009
CGCACAGATGTACCCAAAATTGTTGATTGGTACATGGATGGCAAGATTAATATTGATGATTTAATCACCCATACTATGCCGCTGGAAGATATCAACAAAGCTTTTGACATGATGCATAGCGGCGAATCTATCCGTAGTGTCGTTGTCTATTAATCAGGTCTATTGAGAAAATGAAGCAAATTGAAACACATCACTGCTTTGGCGGCAGTTTAAGCATTTGGGAACATCAAAGCACGGCGCTTGATTGCATGATGCGCTTTTCTGTATTCCTGCCCCCGCAAGCTGTATCAGCCCAAAAAGCTTCACAGAAAATACCGTTTCTCACGTTTTTATCTGGCTTGACCTGTAATCATGAAAACTTCACCACCAAGGCGGGTGCATATGGTGCGGCGGCGCAGGCGGGGCTTGCGATTATCGCGCCTGATACTTCGCCGCGCGGTGATGATGTCTGCGATGACCCTGAGGGCGCATATGATTTAGGCAAGGGCGCGGGATTTTATATCAACGCAACCGCCGCGCCGTGGCGCAGCCATTATCAAATGGAAAGCTATATCGCAGATGAACTGCCCGCATTACTGGCGCAGCACTTCCCCTTAGACCTTGAACGGCAGAGTATTTTTGGTCATTCAATGGGCGGGCATGGTGCGCTTACCTTGTATTACAAATATCCTGCGCGCTATGCCTCGGCCTCCGCCTTTGCGCCAATTGTTGCGCCAAGCGCTGTGCCATGGGGGCATAAGGCCTTTGGCGCCTATTTAGGGGATGATCAAAAGCTATGGCAAGACCATGATGCAACCGCTTTGCTCGCCCGCGCCGAAGCGCCAGAAGGAAATGCCGAAATCCTCATCGACCAAGGCTTGGCTGACCCGTTTTTAGAAGAGCAGCTTAAGCCTGATTTGTTTAAAGCGGCTTGCGTTAAACATGGGCAAAAGCTAAATTTGCGCCTGCATGAAGGCTATGACCACAGCTATTATTTTATTCAAAGCTTTGTGGCGGACCATATCCAGCACCACGCTAAAATTTTAAAGCGTAAAGATATTTAGCATCAAAACGCACTCAGCCCTTTCTCTTCACTGTTTTTTATGGCATAAGCCCCTATTAAACAGGAATGAGAGCAATGCTAACAATATCAGATTTAAGCTATAAAATCGGCGGGCGCACCATATTGGATGAGTGCGACATTGCCGTGATGGATAACTGGAAAGTCGGCGTTGTAGGCGTCAATGGCGCAGGTAAATCCACTTTGTTTAAGCTGATTGCGGGCGAACTTACCCCAGATGGCGGCACGGTTGAAATGAATATCAAACAGCGCATGGGCATGGTACGCCAAGATATTCCTGAAGTCGAGACACCGCTGCTTGACCTCGTCCTCGAAGCCAATGAAGAAATGGCCGAATTATGGCGCCGCACCGAAAGCGAAGAAGACCCGAATAAAATAGCGGATATATATGCACGGCTCGAAGCATTAGACGCATATAGCGCCCCTGCAAAAGCTTCACGATTGCTCACAGGGCTTGGTTTTAGCGAAGAACAGCTTAGCGAGCCATTTTCATCGTTTAGCGGTGGCTGGCGAATGCGCGTGGCCTTAGCGGCAGCTTTGTTTGTTGAACCTGAAGTTTTGCTGCTTGATGAGCCAACCAACCACTTGGATTTAGAAGCCATTATGTGGCTTGAAAACTATCTGGCCAATTACCCACACACATTGCTGATTATCTCGCATGACCGTGAAGTGCTTAACAAATGTATCGACCATGTTATTCATGTCGATGCGCAGAAATTAAAGCTTTATACGGGCAATTACGATACTTTTGAACGTGAACGCGCCGAAGCGCAGGGTTTGCAGCAAAAAATGCATGAAAAGCAGCAAGCTGAGCGCGCGCATATGCAAAAATTCGTTGACCGTTTTAAGGCCAAAGCATCGAAAGCCAGTCAGGCGCAAAGCCGCGTTAAAGCGCTAGAACGCATGGATATCGTCGATGCCGTTATTGCGGATCGTGCCGTGAAGTTCACATTCCCTAACCCCAAAGAAATTGCTTCCCCAATGCTTGCGATGGAACATGCGGATATCGGCTATAAAGAAGGCGAGCCTATCTTAAACCGCGTTTATGAAAGCATTGATAATGATGATCGTATTGCGCTTTTGGGTGCAAATGGTAATGGTAAATCAACTTTAATTAAGCTGATTGCAGGCAAATTAGCGCCGCTAAAAGGCGAAGTGTTTCGTTCTACTAAGCTGCGCATTGGTTACTTTTCGCAGCACCAGACCGAAGAGCTAGATGTCAATTCGACCCCATATCAAGAAATGTTCACCTTGATGCAGAAAGCAAACCCTGATGTCAATGAACCGAAAGTGCGTGCCAAACTCGGTGCATTTGGTTTTTCGCATGAATTGTCGAATAACACCATTAAATCATTGAGCGGCGGTGAAAAGGCACGGCTTCTCTTCGCGTTTATGAGCTTTGATGCGCCGCATTTATTGCTGCTCGATGAACCGACCAACCACCTTGATATTGACGCACGCGAAGCATTGGTGCAGGCGCTCAATAATTATGAGGGCGCCATTGTTATTGTGAGCCATGACCCGAATATGGTTGAACGCGTTGCTGATCGGCTATGGATTGTGCGGGACGGCGAATGTCAGCATTTTGAAGGTGATTTGGACGATTACCGTGATTTTACCATGAAAGCACGCCGCGAAGAGCGCAAGGAGGGCAAAAAGAAGAAAAACAAGGCGGCAAACAACAATAAGACGGATAAAAAGTCTAAAAAAGAGAATAAAACAGCCCTAAACCCACAAAATTTGGCTAAATTAGAGCAAAAAATTACTAAGTTGGAAAAACAAAAGGCTGATCTTGAAGCGTTAATGTCTTCAGAGGGTTTTTTTACTAAGCCGCACACCGAAACAAGCAAAGTGCAAGCCGACCACGCCGCAATAACTGCAGAGCTAGAAACCGCCGAAGCCACATGGTTAGAAGCGCAAGTTTAAGCGCCTTGCTGCGCGACGACACAGAAGGAATGATATGATGAAATTAATGGTTTTGAACTTACCCCGTGACTTCACGAAACAAAATGTAGCAGAAATGTTTAAAGCTTACGGTAATATTCGCGGCTGCGATTTGGTGTTGGATGAAGAAACCGGCAAATCAAAAGGCTTTGCTTTCGTTGAAATGGCCTTAGACCATGAAGGCGAAATTGCGATAAATGAATTGCATGGCAGCAAGCACGGTAAAAATAAAATCCGCGTAAAACAAGCGGAATAGCAGCGCCGCGCATAAATTATTATTTTTCTTAAAAAAAGTGCAGGGTTTTTAAAACTGCAGCGTATCCTATAATAGTCATGTAAACGTGCCTTTACATGGCAAGGCGTTCTATCGCCTCCTTAACAAAATGCGCATTTTAGGAAATATAATGATTAAACCTTCACTTTATCTGGCGCTTACCGCCTGCGTTTTACTTTCACTGCCGCAAAATGCTCAGGCACAAAAGGGTGCAAAAGGGCCGACTGACGTGATTGTCGCGCCCGTCAAAGCGCAGCCTTTTGCAGATCAGCTCGAAGCGCTTGGCACAAGCAAAGCCAATGAAACCGTGATTATTACTCCAGATACAGCAGAGAAAATTGCTGAAATTCATTTCGATGATGGGCAGGCCGTTGAAAAAGGGCAGGTTTTAATCGTGCTGGATAAAAAAGAAGAAGAAGCCGATTTACGCGCTGCTGAGGCAACTTTATCAGCGGCGCGCTCCGCTTATAACCGCGCCAAAGAATTACAAAACTCCAGCGCTTTATCAAAAGGCACATTGCAAGACCGTTTATCCGCCCTGCGCCAAAGCGAGGCCGCCGTGGAATCAATCAAAGCCCGCCTCGACCAGTTAACCATTAACGCGCCTTTCGATGGTGTTTTGGGGTTGCGTGAAGTCAGTGTCGGGACATTGGTACAGCCAGGTGATTTGATCACCACAATTGACGATTTAGACCAAATCAAAGTTGATTTTGATGTCCCAGCTATATATTTATCGGCGATCCATTCTGGCTTGCCGATTATTGGGCAGGTTGATGCGTTTGGCGCGCGTGAGTTTAAAGGTGAAGTGCGCAGCATCAATACGCAAATTGACCCCGTAACCCGCACCGTGAAAATTCGCGCCGTTTTGCCAAACCCTGAGCATACATTAAAGCCGGGTTTATTGATGCGCATTACTTTGCTTAAAGATGCGCGCGACGCCTTGATTATCCCCGAAGAAGCGCTGTTTAAACGCGGCGATAAAAACTATGTCTATCGCGCGGCTGATGAAGACGGCAAAATCATCGCCCGACAAACCGAAATTGAAATTGGCGGGCGTAGGCCAGGCGATATTGAAGTTTTATCAGGTTTACAAACGGGCGATCAAGTCGTCGCGCATGGCGTTGTTAAACTAAATGACGGCATGGAAATATCAGTGCGCGCGATTGAAAACGAAAATACGCCGCTTGATGCTTTGCTCAAACAAAATCTAAGCCACGCAAAGAACCAAGGTGATGCGCAATGATCTTATCTGATATTTCGGTCACGCGCCCTGTCTTTGCCTCTGTCCTTTCATTATTGTTGATCGCTTTTGGCATTGTGTCTTTCTCGCGCCTGCCCTTGCGTGAATATCCTGATATTGACCCGCCTGTGGTTTCGGTCAGCACAAGCTATCAAGGGGCATCGGCAAATATTGTTGAAACGCGCATTACCGAGGTCATAGAAGACCGCATTTCAGGCGTTGAAGGTATTAAATTTATTTCATCAAGCTCATCTGACGGGCGCAGCCGCATTAATATTGAGTTTGATGTCGAGCGCGATATTGAGGCCGCGACTAATGATGTGCGCGACCGCGTTTCTGGCGTGGTTGATAATTTGCCCGAAGAAGCTGACCCACCAGATATTCAAAAGGCCGATTCTAGTGACGATGTTATTTTATGGCTCAATTTGACCAGTGAAAATATGAATACGATTGAGCTTACCGATTACGCCAAGCGTTATTTGCAAGACCGTTTTTCTGTACTACCCGGCGTGGCACGGGTGCGCGTAGGCGGCGGACTTGAATATGCAATGCGTGTTTGGCTTGACCGTAATCAAATGGCTGCGCGCGGCTTGACAGTTAGTGATGTTGAGGCCGCTTTGCGTGCAGAAAATGTCGAACTGCCTGCTGGCAGCATTGAATCTGTCGAAACCCAGTTCACAGCGCGCATTGAACGCGCATATAAAAACGAAGATGATTTCAGAAAGCTCGTGATCGCGCAGGGCGATAATTACCTTGTTCGCCTCGCGGATATTGCACGCATTGAAAAATCAGCGATTGAAACACGTACCTTCTTTCATGGTAATTCTGTGCCGATGGTTGGCATTGGCATTATTAAACAATCCAAAGCCAATACCATTGCCGTGGCTAAAGGTGCGAGTGAGATGGCAGAGCGCCTTGCGCCAAATTTACCGCCCGGAATGAAAATTATCAATTCTTACGATACATCCGTGTTTATCAGTAACGCGATCGCCGAAGTTTATAAAACCTTATTCATCGCCATGGCTTTGGTGATTGGCGTGATTTACCTGTTTTTAGGTTCGTTCCGCGCCATGTTAATCCCTGCGGTGACGGTGCCTGTCTCGTTAACCGCGACATTTATTATGCTCTATGCTTTTGGCTTCTCTATTAACTTGCTGACTTTGCTTGCGCTTGTTTTGGCGATTGGCCTTGTTGTTGATGACGCGATTGTTGTGCTTGAAAATATTGCGCGCCGCATTGAAGAAGGTGAGCCACCATTATCTGCGGCCTATAAGGGCGCGCGTCAGGTTGGCTTTGCCGTGATTGCGACAACCCTCGTTTTGATTGCCGTTTTTGTACCGATCATGTTCTTAGAAGGCGATTTAGGGCGCTTATTTACCGAATTTTCAATCACAATGGTCGCCGCTGTATCTTTTTCGACGCTTGTTGCACTAACTCTATGCCCAATGATGGCTTCAAAGCTGCTTAAAAAGACGCAGCGCGGTGCATTAAGCACAAAAGTAGATCAAGGTTTTGACGTTTTTAAGGCGGGTTATAGTAAAATATTGGCACAGGCGCTGAAAATGAAGCTCATTGTTTTGGTTTTGTTTGCTCTGCTTGCTAGCAGCGCCGTGTTTTTCTTTAATGCTGTGCCCTCTGAATATGCACCGAAGGAAGATCGCGGCGCGTTCTTCTTGATGGTCAATGGCCCGGAAGGCGCATCTTTTGAATACACAAAAGAATATATGGAAGAAATTGAGCGCCGTTTAATGCCTTACGCGCAAAATGCAGATAACACAAAAGATGCAGAGGCCAAACGCCTGCTTGTCCGTGCGCCGCGTGGTTTTGGTACTTTGACCAGTTTCAATGATGGCATTGTGATTATTGTTTTGAATGACTGGGCGAAACGCCGCCCGGCCACTGAAATTATGGGCGAAATTGCAGGGAAACTTTCTGATTTGCCGGGGGTGCGAGCCTTTCCTGTGATGCGCCGCGGCTTTGGCGGCGGGGTTGGCAAGCCTGTGCAGTTCGTTCTTGGCGGCGGCACATATGAAGAATTGGCAAGCTGGCGAGATACGATCATTGCAAAAATCAATGAAAATAACCCTGGCCTTACCGATATTGATAGCGACTATAAAGAAACCAAGCCGCAATTACGCTTGGTGATTAACAAAGACCGCGCCGGTGACCTTGGGGTGAGCGTGCGCACAATTGGCGAAACGCTGGAAACCATGCTCGGTTCGCGCCGCATTACCACATATATTGATAATGGCGAGGAATATGATGTAATTTTGGAAGGGGAGCGCGATGCACAGCGCACGCCAACCAATATGCAGAATATTTATGTCCGTTCAAGTGCAAGCGGACAGTTAATTCCATTATCTAACTTGGTCAAAATCGAAGAATATGCAGATTCAGGATCATTAAACCGTTATAACCGTGTTCGTGCGATTACGATTGAAGCAGGTTTGGCTGAAGGCTATGCCCTTGGCCCCGCACTTGAATATATGCGCGAACTTGTGCGGGATAACTTACCTGATACAGCCGTGATCGACTATAAGGGGGAGTCTTTGGATTTCCAAAGCAGTGGCTCATCGCTTTTCTTTATCTTTGTGCTTGGTTTTGTCATTGTATTCTTGGTTTTGGCTGCGCAGTTTGAAAGCTATGTCCACCCATTAGTGATTATCCTCACTGTACCTTTGGCCATTTCTGGCGCGCTAGCGGGGCTGTATTTTACAGGAAACTCTTTGAATGTGTATACGCAAGTAGGGCTGGTGATGTTAATTGGCCTTGCGGCGAAAAACGGTATTTTGATTGTTGAATTTGTCAATCAGCTACGTGATCAAGGCGTAGAGTTTTCACAGGCATTGATGGAAGCCGCGCAAATTCGTCTGCGTCCCATTGTTATGACGGGCATCACAACGATTGCAGGTTCGGTGCCGTTAATCATGGCAAGCGGTGCGGGCGCAGAAACGCGCGTGGCCATTGGCGTAGTCATATTATTTGGCGTATCGGCAGCGACGCTGTTTACACTCTTTATTGTGCCTGTCGCTTATGATTTACTCGCCCGTAAAACAGGATCCCCAGGGGATGTCCGCCGCAAATTAGAGCAGGAAAAACAACTATGATAATGAAATCCCCCTTAGCGCTGCTATCAACTTTATGCCTTGCGGGCTGCGCGGTTGGTCCAGATTATAAAGCGCCGCAAAATAGTTTTTTGGCGCAGTGGTTCGCCCCGCAAAGCGAACATATCAGCGCAGAGCCAATTACTTTGGCGTGGTGGAGCGTGTTTGAAGACCCGCTTTTAGAAAGCTATATCGAAAAAGCAGCGCAGAATAATAAAGATATTGAGATTGCTTTGGCGAATTTACGGCGTGCGCGGGCTTTGCACCGCATTGAAAACGCCGCATTTTTGCCGCAAATTGGCAGCGCCGCGGAGGGGGTGCGCTCACGTTCAAGCGATAATCTGTCTAGCAGTGGCAAGGGAACAACCACCAATTTATATGATGCCGGCTTTGATGCGTCATGGGCGCTTGATATATTTGGCGGTGCGCGCCGTGCTAGCGAAGCAGCGCAGGCCAGAACTGAGGGCGCTTTGGCGGATTACCAAGCTGTGATGCTCTCGACCTTATCAGAAGTCGCGCGTAATTATTATGAAGCACGGGGGCTGCAAAAACGCATCGCGATTACCCGTAACAATGCCGATTTGCAGCAGCAAACATTCAACGTTGTCGAGGCACGGCTTGATGCGGGGGAAGCGAGTGAATTTGATGTGTCCCGCGCGCGTGGTGAATATCAACTGACCCGCGCTCGCCTGCCGAATTTACAGGCTGATTTAAATGCCTCTATCTATACGCTCTCCGTTTTATTGGGGCTGCCACCAGAAGCCTTGCTGAGTGAAATGCAGGAAAACGCGGCATTGCCGACCCCGCCTGACCTTGTCCCTGTTGGCTTGCGTGCTGACATTTTACGCCGCCGCCCAGATGTGCGTATAGCGGAGCGCGACCTTGCCGCTGAAACCGCTGATATTGGCGTGGCGACGGCGGATCTTTTCCCTAAATTCTTTTTAACGGGCGATATCGGGACGCAAGCACGTGTCTTTGGCGATGTATTTAGCGCTGCTGGCGGCATATGGTCGCTTGGCGCGCTTGTGCAGTGGTCTGTCTTTGAAGGCGGCGCAATGCGCGCGCGTATTGATGCAGCAGAAGAAGAAAGCAAAGCCGCGCTTGCTAATTATGAACAAACCGTGCTTACCGCGCTGAGCGACGCAGAAACCGCGCTGATACGCTACGGTCAAGAGTTAGAGACCCGTAAAAGGCTCGATGAAGGCGTTGCGAGCCGCAGGGAATCGGTCAGGCTCGCTAAAGAGTTGTTTGATGCGGGGGAAACCGATTACCTTGCCGTATTGGACGCAGAGCGCGAGCTGACCGCAAGTGAAGATGATCTGGTGATATCCGAGACCAATACGATTACCAAGCTGATCGTCCTCTACGCCGCGCTTGGCGGAGGCTGGGAAGTTTATAGCAACACAGATACACAAAATGCCGAATGATAAAATGGGTAATATAGACGGTGATACTTATAGCGATATTGATAGCGACACTGTCTATGTCGTTTATGATGATCAATGCCCTTTTTGCCGCAATTACTGCAAGCTTATTCGCCTGCGCAAAACAGCAGGGCGCTTGCAGCTTGTCGATGCCCGTCAGCCTTCGCCCTTAATGGATAAAATTACCGCATATGGTTTAGATATTGACCAAGGCATGGTCGTTAAAATCGGCACAGACATGTATTATGGGGCAGAAGCCATTCATGTTTTGGCGCTGCTAAGCACAAAATCGGGCATCTTTAACCGTATCTGCTATTGGCTGTTTAAATCCAAAAAAATTGCATCTTTTTTATATCCTGCCCTGCGCAATTGCCGTAACCTTGCTTTGAAACTGATGGGCATTCCATTAGTTAATAACCTACAGCAAAAATAAGGACAGCACGGCGCCTTGGCGTTTTCGGGCATTAGCACGCGGCATGTTTAAACTCCTCCTTCCCGCTATTTTTCCATCATGGCGCTTTTTTGAAAGCGTCGGTCCTGCGCCGCGCGTTGAATATGCTCTGCTTGATGAAAATATGGCGGATGAGCAGAGCGCCGCGCAGGATAAGCCATGGCAAGAATTCTACCCTGCGCCAGAGCGCTTATCCTTTTGCACGATGCTTAGGCGTTTATTTTATAACCCGCACTGGAATGAACGTTTGTTTGTTTTAAGCTGCGCAGAGCGTATGATCCATGACCCTAAAGATGCGCCGCGTAACGGGCGAGAAATTATGCGTCGCTTAAAATCTTTTTTGCATCAAAACGCGCAGACTGCGCCCTATATCCAGTTCAGGTTAAGTTTTATCAGCCGCGAGGAAACTAGGCTGGAAACCCATATTCTTTATACCTCGCCGATTGAAGCGCTTAAGGAAAATACGGCGGATCATGATGGTTGATGTCACACATTTTGAAAGCGCATGGCGGCTGAGCGAGATGATCCTTGCTTGCGCCTTTATGCAGCAAAGCGTCGAACACCTAACGGCCGCGCATAAAGCTGAGCGTCTTGCTTTTGCTTTGCGCTTTATACTCAGCGCTATGTTACTAGTAGGGCTTTTCGCGCCATATGTTTGTCTGGCTTTATTTATGCTTGGCATATGGGCGCTGCGCCGTTTTAACGGCCCTTATAATGGCGGGAGTGATCGCATGAATATGCTGATCCTCTCCTGTTTGTGTGTAATGCATTTTCTGCCCTCTTTACGCGTGCAGGAATACGTTTTTGGCTATCTGGCGCTGCAACTTGTTTTATCTTATTTTATGGCAGGAAAAGTCAAAGTCATGAACCCAGAATGGCGCAGTGGGCGCGCCTTGCAAAATGTCTTTGCCTTTAGCGCCTACCCTGTAAGCACGCAGCTTCGCGCCCTTGCAGGTCGTCCGCGTATACTCTGGGTCATGTCATGGGCTGTGATTTGTTTTGAACTCTTCTTCCCACTCGCCATTTTGTCGCAAACGACGCTAATCGCGGCGCTCTGCCTCGCTGCCTTGTTCCACCTTGCCAATGCCGTTTTGTTTGGCCTTAACCGCTTTTTCTGGATCTGGCTCGCGGCTTTCCCTGCGCTGATTTGGCTGCAAGAGCGCGTTTTCATGCTTGGCTAATCGCTTTTTATTCGAGGCACAAGGTAAAGAAAACGTGACAAATGGCGCTAAACTCTATTTACTCGCCATTCATGCGCGTTGTTGCGTGTGAGCTAGAAATGGAAAGCGAATATGCCAAAACTTTATCAAATTAACCGTCTGAATATTATCGAAATCGGCGAACATACAGTCTATGTCGATGGCGGCGTGCATGGCCCTGTGCCGCTACATGAAGCGCCCGAAGACGCGGCAATTGGTGATGAAGTTGATGCTTTTGTTTACAGCAATGCATCGGATGAATTGGTCGCGACCATGGCGCGCGCGGCGGCAGGGTTTGGTCAATGTGCTTATTTGCGCGTGGTCTCCACAGGTTCGCATGGCACATTCCTTGATTGGGGCCTGCCGAAAGATTTGATTTTGCCGCTATCTGAACAAACGGCGCGGGTGCGTACGGGTAAATCCTATGCGGTATATATCACTGCGGATGAATATGAACGCCCGATGGCAAGTATGAAACTGCATCGTTATTTAGAAGAAGAAAATGACGATTTGAAAAAAGGCGAAGCGGTTGACTTACTGATCGCGGCGGAAACTGATCTTGGCTTTAAGGCGGTAATTAATGATGAATATATCGGTATGATATTCCACGGTGAATTGGGCAGCGCTCTAGAAATTGGCGCGAGAATGCGCGGCTGGGTCAAAGATTTCTCTGAAGACGGTAAAATCAACCTGACCATCAGCGCCCTAGATAGCGCGGCGCGTGATGAGTTGGAAGAGCGTATTTTAAGCCGCTTAAACGCGGCGCAAGGCCGTTTATATCTTTCTGACAAAAGCGCACCCGCAGATATATTTGATGAATTTGCGGTCAGTAAAAAGAATTTCAAACGCGCCCTTGGTAATTTATACAAGCAGCGCATCATCAACATTACCCCTGAATATATTGAACTGATTTAAGGCGTTTTGATTCGCTGTTATTCTGACCCTTCTCTCTTGCTATTCTCCCTTAATACGTGCAATGCACTGTATTTGGACAAAACCTAAAACTGTGGTATATATGGAGCATAAAAAGAATATAAACAGGAAGGATATTAACATGAACGCTCAATCCGCCACCGTTAGGAAACAGCCTTATCCAAAATCATTTGGGAAAAAGCCCGTTCAAGATTCTCCGCAAGATACGCAGGATTCACAAATCGCCGTGCCGGGCTTATCCAATGATAATGCAGATGATTACCTCGCCCCTGATTGGAGCATTTTTAGTGCTGATAAACTCCACCCGCTTGCCGGTAAGGCGCAAATTGTCATGACCGTGCTCGGTCTTGCGCTTGGCCTTGCCTACGCTTTTGTTTCACTTGGCACAACTGGGGTTGGCGACACGCTCGTCATGTCTATTTTTTCCTATTTGACCTATGGGCTCGTCGGCACGGTTGGCGGCTATTTCGGTGTTTGGATTATCGGGGGCGCAGTTATTCTTAGCCCCGTCTTGCTTATCGCCGCGCTATTTGTGTAAGCCTGAGCCCCTTAAAGCCTTTATGCGGGGCTTTGGGCTTTAAGGCTCATAATCCGATCATGCAAAGCGCCGTTATTGGTCATCATTTCCCAGACGGCTTTTTGTTTGACGCGCATATTATTGACGCTGGTGAAAAAGTCGATGATGATCGGCTGCCTTTGGTTAACAAGGTCTATGATCGGGCCAATGCGCTGACAGATGATGCCAAGGCGTTCAAACGATTCAATTAATGGCACTTCCAATAACACGCAGCCTTGCGTATAGCCATTGGCGATGGCAACGTCAAAACAGCTTTTAATCAGGCCAATCGGCGCAAAGGGAATAATCCGCCTAGCGATACGTTTGGAGCTTTTGTCCATAAAGGTTTCTTGGTCTTGATCTTGTACGCCGCCAAGGGGAGAGGTTTCTTCGCCATTTCTGCTGCGAAACTTTTTTAAAATACATAGTTTATCAATTTCGCAGATACGGTCATGCGCATTGCTTTCACGTACGCGCAGATGCCCGCCACTAAATATTTCTTGAATAGGCAGGCCTTGTTGGCTGTCTTGCATATGGGGCATGACAAGGCGCACCGTGCCAATCGCTTCACCGCTGCGTTTATGGATCAGCAGGCAATGCTTGGCGTGGTCATCATAAATATCACGCTCTAATTTCCCTGCGTGGCGCTCTGCTTCTTTGTAACCAAATTCTTCGCATAAAACTTCATAGCGAATGCGATACGCTTTTTCTTTTAAAGCAGGGCTTTCCGCAAGCACGGTTTCAAAAAGCTGATTATACAGCCACGAAAAACTTTTAAACTGAAGGTAATTTTTAATAGGGGCGCCAAAGCCAGCCTGCTCTTTACGGAGGTCTTTCATATTTCACACTTTCCACATAAGGTATTTACACACACAATTATCAGTATAAGTCAGTGTCTATTAACTATTACTAAACTATAGATAAAATTCTATCTAATTTTTGCATCAGAAACTGTGGTATACTGGGCAATAATTGCGTATATTAATGCGCAGTGAACTTAGCGGAATGAGATTATAGCCACGATGAAAGACACAACAACCAGAGATCAGCTTTTAGAAGACTTGCTCGCACTGAACAAAGACTTAATCGTCGAAGATGTTGAAAAAGCATATGATTTTGGCAAAAAAATGCATGAAGGCCAGACCCGCGCATCGGGCGAGCCATACTTCACGCACCCTGTGGAAGTCGCGATGATCCTTGCCGAAATGGGCATGGATACGCCGACAATTGTTACCGCGATTTTGCATGATACGGTCGAAGACACTGTCGCCACGGAAGAAGATTTACAGCGCGAATTTGGCGAAGAGGTCGCAAAGCTTGTTAAAGGCGTGACCAAATTAACCCGCATCGAAAGCCAAACCGTTGAAGGCAAACAAGCCGAGAACTTTAGGAAACTCGTTCTTGCGATGTCTGAAGACATCCGCGTGCTCTTGGTCAAGCTTGCTGACCGCCTGCATAATATGCGCACCATGCATCATATTGCTAAGCCAGAGAAACAAAAACGCATATCGCGCGAAACGTTAGAGATTTTTGCCCCGCTTGCGGAGCGTATTGGTATTCATAAAATCAAAGAAGAGCTTGAAGACCTTGCTTTTGAATATATGAACCCAGATGCGCGCGAGACGATTGTTAAACGCCTGTCTTATCTGCGTGAAGAGGGTACAGACACGCCCAATGATGTGATCCGCGAGCTGCAAGGCTTGATGAAAGAATCTGATGTTAAATGTGAAATTAACGGGCGCGAGAAAACCCGTTATTCAATTTGGCTGAAAATGCAGCGTAAGAATATTTTGTTTGAACAGCTCTCTGATATTATGGCTTTCCGCATTATCGTTGACAATATTGAATCGTGCTATTTGGTGTTGGGCGTTATTCATGCGAAATACCCAACCGTGCCAGGCAAGTTTAAAGACTATATTTCAACGCCCAAGCCAAATGGCTATCGCTCGCTTCATACAACGGTGATTGGCCCTGGTGGGCAGCGCATTGAGGTGCAAATCCGTACCCGTGAAATGCACGAAGAAGCTGATTTGGGCTTAGCGGCGCATTGGGCATATAAGCGCGATGGCGCATCTGATAAGGCCGTTACCGAAGCCAAACATTATCGCTGGCTACGTGAACTTGTTGAGATTATGGAGCATGAAAGCGGCACGATTGAAGAAAAGCTTGAGAATACTAAGCTTGAACTTTTCCAAGATCATGTTTTTGCTTTTACCCCGCGCGGCGACCTTATTGAACTGCCCGCAGGGGCGACGACGATTGACTTTGCCTATGCTGTGCATTCTGGCGTTGGTAATAAATGTGTCGGCGCGAAAATTAACGGGCGTATTGCGCCGCTCAACACCAAATTACAAAATGGCGATCAGGTCGACATTATTACTGCGAAAACCCAGAACCCCTCACCAACATGGGAACGTTTTGTTGTAACCGGTAAGGCGCGCTCACATATTCGCCGTTTTATTCGACAGCAACAGCGTGATGAATATATTACGCTCGGCAAGGCGATGCTGCAGAAAATATTTAAATCAGAAGGCTATGATTATACGGAAAAAGCCGTCAATGCGGTTGCAGAAAAATTCAAAGAAAACAACGCCGAAGATATTTATGCAGGCATTGGTTCAGGCAATGTCGTTGCGCGTGATGTGTTTA
>MDTB01233166.1_pt1 | contig 14834 bp, 16 predicted proteins | sample 811161 | NCBI WGS metagenome assembly MDTB01 (sample SAMN05326650, study PRJNA326480) | marine metagenome | isolation source: seawater | place: Mediterranean Sea | collected 2009
GGTAAATTTAAATAATTTAAATTTGTTGAAAAAATAAAATTTATATTCTCTATAATAAAATCAGTATATTTAAATATTATAAGTAATAAAATATTTAGTACTATAGCAAAAACTAGTATTTTTTTTTTATTTGATTTAATTAAAATTAATCTTTTATAGAAAAAATAATTTATTATTATTGAAAATAAAATTATCGGTAAATAGTAAATATTCCACCATGAATAGAAAAAAATACTAAGTACAATTAATACTATTTTTATATCTATTTTTAAAAATTTTCCAAAAAAAAAAAGAAAAAGTGTTGTTGGCAAAAAAACCAAGAGATAATTTAGTGTATAAAACAACATCTATTTAAAAATCAAGTTTCTATAAATTTTAAAATCTTACTCACAGAATTAAGATCACTCATTTTACTTGTGCTAACTTTTTTTTTAAATTGTTTTTCAATCTCCATCATGATCTTTAGATGAGCTAAACTATCCCATCTGGGAAAATCATTCATACAAGTGGACTCTTTTATCAAATTTAAATCTATCTTCGTAATTTTAGATATTATTTCCATTATTTTTTTTTGTGTATTAACGCTCATTTGATCTGATCATATTTTGTATTTTTTTTAAACTCTTTAAATTTAATATTGTGCTTGTATCTCCATAATTTTTTAAAACTGGGTTACTAAGTATATTTCTTAAAAGTCTTCTTAAAATTTTACCACTTCTCGTTTTAGGTAATTGTTTAACATAATAAATTCTTTTTGGAATCGCAAATGTTCCAAAGTTGGATATAATAGAGTTTTCTATTTGATTATCTAATTTAATATTAGAAACAACAAAAAGATATAATTTAGATCCCTCCAATTCGTCTGATAATGTTACAACACAACACTCAGTAATCTTTTTTATTTTTAATAGTGTTGATTCTATTTCTTCAGAACCTATTCTATGACCCCTTATATTAACTACGTCATCATTTCTTCCGTGAATAAAAATATTCTTCCTTTTTTTGGTAGCTAAATCAAATAATCGAAAATTACCTTGATCATCCCAATACTTATTCCACTCAACATTGCCATTTATAACATTTTTCATCATACCTGGCCAAGGAGAAATTATTTTTATCTCGTTAACATTTTTTTTATGTAGTTTATTGATCAAAATATATTTTGATAGCGGTTCTCCTACTGACCCATGTGGTACTTGTGTTGTATTTTGGTTATATCGAGGAGAGCATATAATTCCCCCAGTTTCGGTTTGAAAATAAGTATTAATAACTGGTTTATTTTTATTAGAGAATTTTGTTGAATACCACCTAGCAACTGATGGGGCTAACGGCTCACCCATGGAACCAAGTGTTTTTATAAATTTTTTATTTATTTTAAAATTTTTATTAAGTGATTTAATTAGTCTTATTAATGTAACTGGTAAGTAAATTATACTAACTCTAAGTTTTAATATTTTCTTAAAAAGTTTGATATCAATTAAAGAAATTGGTTTTTCGATAAGAACAGTAGTTGCACCAATTGATAGGGGTCCAAATAAAGAATATGTATGTCCATTAATCCATCCTGCATCTGATGCGGTTAAGACAACTGAATTTTTGTTCATACCAAATTGATTTTGACAAGTAAGTTTTGAATAAAGTAAATATCCACCTGTTGAGTGGGTAATGCCCTTAGGAGCACCAGTAGAGCCAGAAGTAAATAGAGTAAATAGACTTTTACCACTTTTTAAAATTTTATTTGGTATCGATTTAGGGTTTTTTTTCTGTTTCAATATTTTTTCTAAATCTTCCTTAAATATAAATTTAATCTTATTGTAGGATGTGAAACCCATTTGTTTCATGAATTTTATTTTAGATAATCTAGAAAAAAAAATATTAGGTTGAAAAAGTTTTATTCTATTTTTAATACCTTGTGCTTCAAGTTCTTCAAATATGACAGAAAAATGTATTCCTAATTTTGCAGAAGCTAGCATTAAAATTGCTGAGTCTATCGATGCTGAGGAATGTATCATCATTTTTACCCTAGAATATTCAGATTTAATCTTTAAAAAATTTACAAACTGGTTTACTTTTTCATCTATTTCCTCAAAAGTATATTTTTTTATACATTTATTTTGATCAACGGTTATTAAAGCTATTTTATTTTTTTTTGTTGTTAAATTTTTTGTTACACAATTTTCGTAAAGATTCAGCTTTCCGTCTGGAAACCACTCATAATGATTGCTTTTATTTTTTTTAAAAACAGTTGTAGGTTCTTTATACCAATTTAATTTTTTTGACTCTCTTAGATAATGATTTTGAAAATTTAGAATATTTTTAATCATTACAAGGGAATAAAATTAAATTGATTTTTTTGCAATTACTTTATAATGTTAAACATGCAGTTATTTGAAAAACTAATCAAATTTGTAACAAATAACACGTATGTATTTTTTTTTTCAATTATTTTTGTCATAATTTTATTATATTCTATTCTGGTGGTTTTTGATCTAAGCAGTATTAATCCTTTTTTGTATTTTGAATTTTAGTTTAATTTCAAGGTGTGGATTAATAAATATATAAGAGTATTTATTTTAAGGATCATTTATATTAAGTTTTATGTTTTAAAAATATAAAAAGCTTAGGTTATGAAACTATTTCTAAAAAAAATTTTTAATTTTTTCAAAATAAATATTTACAGATTATTTTTTGCTGAAATTATATGGAGTAAAGAAGAATACGATAATTGGGATGAGGCATTAAAGTTGTCCAAAGGATACAATGATAGAGTTATTATTAAAAGGGTAACAGAGGCTGCATCTAAAGTAATTAATGGCAATGCTGCATTTGAGAGAGATGGCGCTATTTTCAAAAAAAAAAATTACTCATACGAAATTCTCTGTTCATTTTTATATTATTTAGATCATAAAAAAAATTTGAAAATAGCAGACATTGGTGGGAGTTTAGGAAGTATGTATTATCAATATAAAGGAATTTTGGAAATGAAAACCAAATTATTATATTGGGAAATATTTGAACAAGAAAATTTTGTAAAAGTAGGGAATGAAAAATTCTCAAATCAAAACCTGAAATTTACTGAAATTAAAAAACTTGGAGAAAATGATACATATGATGTTGCATTATTTGGAAGTGTTTTAAATTACGTACAAGATTATTCAGAAATTTTTGAGAAATTTTGCAAAATATCCAATTGTATAATTGTAGATAGAACAAGTTTCACCAATGAAAAAGTAATCAAAATTCAAAAAATTAAAAATTTTCCCTACACTTCATCTTATCCACATATAACATTTTCAAGAAAAGAACTTGAACAAATACTTACAAACAATAATTTTAAAATCATTTTTGAATGGCCATCAATTTCTATTATGAGTGCCCCATTTAAATTTGAGGGTTTTATGGCAGTAAAAAATGATTGAAATGAACTCATTAGCTAAGGAACCTGCAAATCTAAAAAATAAAATATTCAAAAAATTTAAAGAGATTTACAACAGTGGCTGGTGGATATCAGGAAAAAATATTGAAATATTTGAGGATAAATGGGCAAAAACAATTAATACAAAATATTGTGCTGCTGTTGCAAATGGACTTGATGCTTTGGAAATTGGTATGAGGGCTTTAAACATTAAAAATGGAGATGAAGTAATTACTACTCCATTAACTGCATTTGCTACTACTCTCTCTATAATAAACATTGGAGCTATACCTGTTTTTATAGATGTTGACGAACATGGTCTTTTAAATTTAAAAAATATTGAAAAAAAGATTACAAAAAAAACAAGAGCAGTTTTATATGTTCACTTATATGGACAATGTAAAGACTTGAGTAATCTCAAAAAGGTTTGTCTTTCAAAGAAAATACATTTAATTGAAGATTGTGCTCAGTCACATCTTTCTAGTAGCGACATAGGTAAATCTGGTTCTTTTGGTAAATTTGCAGCATGGAGTTTTTATCCCACTAAAAATTTAGGTGCTATTGGAGATGCGGGCGCTATAACATCTGATAACGCTAAATTAATTAACATGTGTAAGAAAATTAGAAATTATGGACAAACATCAAGATATAAACATATAACCAAAGGTGTTAATAGCAGGATGGATGAAATTCAAGCAGGAATTTTATATCAAAAATTAAGTTATCTTGAATTATGGAATAAAAAAAGAAATTTGATTGCAGAAAGATACAATAAAGAAATAAAAAACCCAAAAATTGAAAAATTAAAGAGAATTAAATCTAAAAAAGACTCATATCATTTATACATAATACAATCAAAAAACAGAAATAAACTTATTTCGTATTTAAAGAAAAAAAACATAAAATCAATAATTCATTATCCAATTTTATCATACAATCAAAAATTAAATTTTAAATTTAAAAAATATGAAAATTGTAATAATGCTGAAAAAATATCAAAAACATGCCTCTCTATTCCTTGCCATCCATTTCTAAATAAAAAGGAAATTAATAAAGTTATTAGAACATTAAATGAGTTTTGATAAACCAAATTTTGTAGCATGTTTTGACATAGGTTACACTCCACAGACCTTGGCGCTTCTAGAGTCATTAGATAACAAAATTATTGATTATAATTTTTTTATATTTTGTATGGATGACAAAAGCTTTAATGTTATATCTAAAATAGATAATAAAAAGATATTAGCTTATAAATTTTCAGATTTTGAGAATAATAATTTAAGAAAACTAAAAAGAGAGAGGAAGAAAAATGAGTATTTTTGGACTATTACACCAAAACTACCACTTATTATTTTTGATAATTTTAGAGAAGTTAATCAGATAACATATGTCGATTCGGATATTTTTTTTTTAAAGTCACCTGAAGATATTTACAAAATTTTCAATAAAACTAATAAAGACATTTTAATAACTAAACATAATTACTCTACAAAATATGATAAAAGCAATATTAGTGGAAAATTTTGTGTTCAATTTCTGATAATTAACCGAAAAGGATACGATATAATTAAAGAATGGGAAATACTTTGTAATGATTGGTGCTACGATAGAATTGAAAAAGATAGATATGGTGATCAAAAATATTTAGATCATTGGCCTGAAAAATACAAAGATAGAGTTTACATAGTTAGTGATAGAAATGCATTTCAAGGACCATGGAATGCGGATAGTACAAATGCTGATGAAGCAATTGTATATCATTTTCATGGCTTAAGAAAAATTATTAATAATATTTATTTAATGAATAGAGGATATAATATTCCTGATAAGACAAAAATTAAAATATATGATTTATACTTTGGAGTTTTAAAAAAGATAATATTCAAATACAACAAAGAATTGGATATTTTATCTTTATCAAAAAAAGGGAAAATTTCACTATTTGTTGATATTCTTTTAAGTCAATTTAAAACTAAAAAAAATTATATAATTAAAAATTTAAAAGATTAATGGAATATAAAAATACTAAAAATAAAAATGGAAAATTAAAGATATTTGATAAATTAAAAAAATTCTCAACTAAAAGGGTTTTTTTGATTGAAATGAGCAAAAATGATATCCGAGGAAATCATGGACACAAAAAACAAAATCAAATTTTACTTTTATTTTCTGGAAAAATTATAGTTTATTATTTCAGAATAAATAAAAATAAAACTGAAAAAAAAAAGGTCCTTTCAGAGGGTCAATTATTTGAGATGAAAAAAAATATTCACATAAAATTTAAAGCTTTAATAAAATCTACAATTGTAGTTTTAGCTGATAAAAATTTTGATAAGAATGATTATTTTACAAAATAATATGTCATTTAGAAAAATAAAAAAAAAAATATTTGTTACAGGAGGAGCTGGTTTTATTGGTTCTGATTTTATATTAAAATTAAGTACATTGCCAAATTGCTACATTCTGAATTTTGACAAAATTTCTAGACAATCTACTCCTTATTTTCTAAAACATTTAAAAAGATACAAGTTGATCAAAGGAAATTTAGAAAATCAAAAAAGTATTGATAATGCATTAAAAGAATTTAAACCTAATTACATTGTTCATTTTGCGGCTGAAAGTCATGTCGACAGATCAATAAAATTCCCAGATAATTTTGTAAAATCTAATTCATTAGGTACTTTTAATCTCCTAAATTCTATGTTGAAAATGATAAGAAAAAAGGTGATAAATAAAAACACGAGGTTAATTAATGTCTCTACTGACGAAGTGTATGGATCTGTCACTAATTTAAACAAATCTTTCACAGAAAAGTCGCAATTTGATCCAAGCTCTGTTTATTCAGCTTCAAAACTTTCTGGTGATATGTTTGTAAATAGTTTTGTAAAAACTTACAATATACAAGCCCAAACGACTCATTGCTCAAACAACTTCGGTCCTAGACAATTTCCAGAAAAGTTGATTCCTTCAACTATTTACAAATTTTTAAATGATATTCCAATAAGTGTTTATGGAAATGGAAAAAATATTAGAGACTGGATTTATGTAAGAGATCATACTAATTGCATAATTAAAATTTTATCGAATAATTACATAGCTGGAAGATTTAATATTGGAGCATCATGTGAATTAAATAATATTGAAATAATTAATAAAATAAAAAAAATTCTTGTAAATAAATTTAAAATAAAAAGTAAATCAAAAATAAAATTTATTAAAGATAGACTTGGACATGACTTTCGATATAGTATTAACTCTAGAAAAACACGAAAAATTTTTAATTGGAAACCACAACATAAATTTGAAGTATCTATGCAACAAACTATAAAATGGTATCTAGATAATAAAGAATGGTTAAAAAAATCGTACTCAAAAAAGTTTGAAAAATGAAAGGTATTATTTTAGCTGGAGGATCAGGAAGCAGGCTTTATCCTATCACAAATTATACATCTAAACATCTAATACCTGTGTATAACAAACCCATGATTTATTATCCGCTAAGTACACTTATGCTGGCAGGTGTAAAAAAAATATTAATTATTTGTAAAAGAAATGATTTAATTAATTTTAAAAAACTATTTGGTAATGGTTCATATCTGGGAATTAAAATAAGTTACGAAATACAAAAAAAACCAAGTGGTATTGCTGAGGCGCTTAAAATTGGAAAAAAATTTATAAAAAAAAGTGATGTTTATTTAATATTAGGAGATAATATATTTTATGGAGCTGGGCTTCAAAATTACTTTGAAACAATCCAAGACAAGAGAGATAAGTCATACATATTTGGCTCTTATGTAAAAAATCCTCAAGAATTTGGAATTGTAAACAAATTAAAAGGCAGATTAAAAATTACAGAAAAGCCAAAAAAACCAAAAAGTAACATAGCTATAACTGGCCTTTATTTTTATCCAAATAATTGTTTAAAATATGTTTCGAATTTAAAAAGATCTAGAAGAGGAGAATTAGAAATTACAGATTTTAATGAACTATTATCAAAAAAAAATCAATTAAGATTATTTGAGTTTGGAAGAGGATTTGCTTGGTTTGATTGTGGAACAGCGATAGGTTTACTTGAGGCAGCTACATTTATAAAAACTGTAGAGACAATTCAAGGATTAAAGATTGGATGTCCAGAAGAGGTGGCTTTGAAAAAAAAATATATTAGTCAGAGGAAATTTAATTTACATCTAAGTAATATCCCAAATTCAGAATATAAAAATTATCTAAAAAAAATTTCATAAAATTTAAGTTATGATATTATAAATATAATAAAATGTTAATAAATATAAATTGATTGAAAATAAAAATATAAGAACAAAATATTTATCAAATAAATTAATCAATAATATTTGTATACTAAAAGATAGCTATTGGAAGTTTGGCATATCTTCTCAAAAAGAATGGTTCAAAATAAATAATAAAAAAAATGATTTACATAATTTATTATTTTATAAAAAAAAATTAGTAGGATACACTTGTCTTAGAAAAAAAAAAATTTTTTTTGGAAAAATAAAAAAATATTATTTACTTTTTGATACATTAATAATTAATAAAAAATATAGAAAGTTAAATTTATCAAATATATTAATGAAGTATAATAATAATGTTATTATAAAATCTCATTATTATTCATTTTTACTTTGTGATAAAAAATTAATTAAATTTTACAAAAAATTTCTTTGGAAAAATGCAAACTTTAATATTAAAATTGATACAAAGCACCAAAAACTGATTCATAAGAAAATAATGTATTTCAATTTTAACAATTCAGAATTAAAAAAAACTAAAATAATTATAGAGATCTAATTAATTTTTTTTAAAGTTTGTAATAAAAAACCTATTGGAAAAAAATATATTATATTAATCCAATTATTAAAAAAACTTCCTGTAGGTACAAATGGCCATAAAGTAATTAAAACTGCAGATAGAAGAGAGATTTGATAGCTATTAAATAAAAACTTTTTTTTGAAAAATTGTAATGCTAAGTGTTTAAAACAACATATCATGATAAAAATAAATATTGAAAATATTATTAGGAATCCGATTAATCCTGTTTCGGTCAATAATTGTATGTAGGTATTGTGAGGATGTGTTGTGCAGGAGTATTTATTAATGTTATATTTTTCTTTTTTACAAATATTTCTAAAATTTTTAGGTCCTATTCCAAAAACTTTATTATCTAAGAAAATCGAATAAGCTGCTGAATAATGCTGCTGGTGTCTATGTGAAAAAATATAAATATCTTTGTTTTTAATCTGATCAAATATATTTTCATTCTTTTTATAACTTATGTTAAACTGGGTGAGTGTTTGATCAAATATTCTCTCTTTATAAATTGGGAATTTTAATGAAATTAAAAAAATAACAAGTAATGATATAAATAGCATTGAAAATCTTAGAATTTTAAATTTTGGGGATAAAATTAATATAACTAAAGCAGATAGATTCAAAAAAAAGAAAGCTGTTCTCTCACCTGATAAAAAAATAATTATTTCTGCAGATATAAATATAATTATTAAACAAAAAAAAATAAATTTATTTTTTTTTTCACCATATATTAAGATAAAAAACCCAAATAAAATGGGAAATAATCGCGAAAGGTAGCTTCCGAGAACTAGTTCCTCATCAAAAAAACTTGAAATTCTGGTAGCATATTTTGTATATCCCAAAATATTTTCGCCAGTAAAAAATTGAAGAAAACCATCTGCTGAAAGAATAAAAAAACAAAATAATAATGAAAAGAAAACTTTTTTTATCAGATGAGGATTATTATCAACCAGATAAAATACCGCCAAGGCAAATATTCCAAATCTTATATAAGTTACAGATTTTTCAAGAGAGAAAAGTATGTATCCATCTGAAGAAAATGAGGAAATTATTAGAAAAAAATAAAATATTATGAAAATTTTAAAAAAAATATTTTTATAATAAAAATAAATTTTATTTTTTATAGAATTTATTACAAAAAGGAGACCTATAGTTGTTAATGCAAAATCACTTAAAAATGGTCCTGTTACTAAAAATATAGGTAAAGCGATTAAAAGATAAGATGGAAATTTATGAAACAAAAAATCATTACTTTTAGTGTTAATCATTATTTCTTATTAAATATTTAAGAGTTTTAAGAAATGATTAAAAGTAAGGTTGAAACCTTTTTTAATACCAATTTTTGGTTTCCAACCATATTGTTTAGCAATAGAAGAATTTAAAATTTTTCTTGGTGTACCATCGGGTTTTGATCTATCAAATTTTATTGAACATTTATAGTTCATTTCATTCATAATAAATTTAGCATAATCTAAAATACTCATTTCGTTACCTGATCCAACATTTATGATTGTTTCTTTAGTTTTTTTATTTAAGAAAAATAAGGAGGCATCTGCAAAGTCATCTACATACATTAACTCTCTTAATGGCTTTCCCGAACCCCATAACACAATTTTTTTTTTTTTATTTTTTTTTGCAAAATGTATCTTCTTTATTAATGAGGGAAAAAAATGAGAATTATTTGCGTCATAATTGTCATTTGGTCCAAATAAATTACAAGGCATCAAAACTTTAAAATTAGTTTTATATTGATAATTAAAACTCTCAGCCAATATTGCACCAGCAATCTTAGAAACAGCGTATGGCTTATTTGTTTCCTCTAATTCACCTGATAACAAGTATTTCTCTTTTATCGGTTGTTGACAATTTCTGGGATAAATACAACTTGATCCTAGTAAAACTATAGATTTTAAACGATACTTGTGTGATAGATCAATTATATTATTTTGAATTTGTAGATTTAGTAAAATAAAATCTGCTTTATAGGTATTATTAGCATGTATTCCACCAACTTTAGCAGCTGCATTAATTAAGTAATCTATCTTTTTTTTTTTAAAAAAAATATCTAATTTTCTGTAATCTGTTAAGTCTAACTTATTTTTATCGACTGTAATAACGTTATATTTATTTTTTTTTTTTAGAAGTCGTAAAATTGCCGATCCAACTAAGCCTTTATGACCTGTAAGAAACAAATTTTTTTTTTTGTTCATTGATTATTTATTTGAGAATTAATCATATCCTCAATCAATTTATCTAAATTATATTTTGGGCTCCAGCTTAATTTTTTGCGCGCAAAGCTTGAATTTCCTTTTAAAGAGTCTACTTCAAGAGGTCTAAAATATTTTTTACTAATTATTATTACTTTATCGCCATTAACAATACCTACCTCTTTTAATCCTTTACCTTTCCAAATCAATTTTATTTTAAGTTTTTTACATACCTTATTGATAAAATCTTTAACTGTATAATTTTTTCCAGTAGATATAACATAATCATCAGGTTTTTTTTGTTGAAGAATTTTCCACATAGCTAAAACATAATCTGATGCATGTCCCCAATCTCTTTTTGAATAAAGATTTCCCAAATAAAGTTTTTGATTATTTTTGTTTTTTACGTATTGGCAAAAAAATGATATTATTTTTTTTGTTACAAATGTATCCCCTCTTTGTGGACTTTCGTGATTGAATAAAATTCCATTACAAGCAAAAATTCCATAAGAATCTCTATAATTTTTTGTTATCCAGTGAGAATATAATTTTGATGCTGCATAAGGACTTTGTGGTTGAAAAGATGTATTTTCGTTTTGCGGGGGTTTGCTAGAGCCAAACATCTCTGATGTTCCTGCTTGATAGAATTTTATATTTTTTCTTTTATTTACCTTTTTAATAGCCTCTAAAACTCTTAATGTTCCTAGAGCGTTAACATTTGTCGTATACTCAGGTAACTCAAATGAGACTTTAACATGAGATTGAGCTCCCAAATTATAAATCTCATCAGGTTTTGTGTGCTCAATAATGGAGGTTGTTGAAATCGAGTCTGTAAGATCTCCATAAATTAGTTTAAATTTATTTTTATTTTCATATTTTTGATAGAGGTCATCTATTCTCTCTGTATTAAAAGAGGAAGCCTTTCTCTTTACGCCAATTACTAAATAATTTTTCTTTAAAAGTAATCTGGACAAATATGATCCATCTTGTCCTGTTACACCATAAATTAAGGCTATTTTTTTTTTCATAATGATATTTTAATTTAATTTGTTTAATATAATATTTACCTTACTTTTATTTAGATAAACATATTTGTAAATATAATTTTTGAAAAAAAAAATTAAATTATCTGTTGTTATACCTACAATTGGTAGAGATATTCTGCCATTAAATGAAATTCTAAAGTACAAATTTAAATTAGTAATTGCTATTGACAATAATGAAGTCTTCAAAAAAAATTTTATACAAAAATATTCAAAAGAAATTCGAGAAAATAAGATTAGAGTATTATCTATTAATAAAAAAGTAGGTATAAATAGAATTCGTTATTATGGTGCAATAAAAGCAGATTCTGAATATATTTTATTTGCAGATGATGATGACAATATAAATGGAAAGCAACTTCTTAAAATTTATAAAATTTTAGAAAAAAAAAGTATAGATTTGATTATATCAAATTATAAATTAAGAATTAATAAAAAAAACATAATAGTAAACCCTTTTATCAATTTATTTGGTAAATATTCTCCTTTTGTAAAAACTATAACACCTGGTGGTGGAACTATCTTTAATAAAAAAATAATTAAAAATTTATACAAATATGATTATAAACGCTTCGAAGATTGGTGTATTGGAATAATGTTAATCTATAAATTAAAAAAGCATTATATATTAAATGAAGATATTTTTTATTTTGTAAACTACAAAAAAAAACTAAATAAAAATTTTTTTAGTACTTTAAAATTTAGATTAAAATTTTCAAAAACATTTGGCTATATACCTATGATTCACTCAACTATTTCATATACAATTGCACAAATTTTTTTTAGGAAATTAAAATAATTTATCTATTTCTTACAAGTCTAAGAATATTACCAATTCCATATTTAGGAGATGTATCATAATAATGACACAACAATGTTATCCTTTTATTCTTATTTTTTATGTCCATACCTCTGTTCATGTGAAGTGTACTATAACCTAAGAACAAAATTGGTTCGTACTCATCAAAAGATTCAACTTTCATTAAATATTTTTTTGATAATTGACTAATTTTGTCGTCATTATTGAACCTTTTAAAATATAATTTTTGTAAAATGTTTTTAAATTCGTTTTTTTTAAAGGTTCTGATATTAGGAAAAAAAATTAATTGTCCTCTATTATGAATATTTTTATCCTCAGGTATATTAATAGGAATTACTAATGTAAACAGATGAGAATCGAAATGTGCTCTATAACCCTCAAATTTTTCACCAGGTCTAACGGTTCTTCTTATCATATAGGGTTTCTTGTATTCCTGCTTGATTAGAAACTTTTCTTTAGCTATTTTTTTTAAATACGGTAAAAATTTTTCTTCAAACTCAATTAGTTGAAGAATTTTTTTATGAAAATAGTTTTCTTCCTTATAAGTTTTGTCGTCTAAAGAAATAAAGATATCTCTTCTTATATGTTTAAAATTTGGCAGACTATTCAAACTTGGAAACTTACAATAACCATTTTGAAGTAATTGTTCTATTTTATTTTTTATATCTACGTTTTCAAAATACATTTAAATATTTTAAACAACTTGGTTGATAGCATTAATTGCAAATACATATGTTAAAATAATCGTTATGTTAAAAAAAGCAAATTTTTTATTCTGGATTGCTTTCAAGCACATTAGTATTTCTAGAAACCAATAAAAAAACAGAAACCTACTTTGAAGGTCATATAATTGAAAAAAATAAGTAATTATTATGAAATTAATTATAAAGAATCTATACAATCTTAATTCATTAAAGAACTTTTCAAATTTTATTTTTTCAATTTTTATTTCAATATCAATTATAATTTCACTTATTACATACACTAATATTACCATTAAAGTTTTAATTATAATACCTGTTCTAGAATAGTGAGGTGTGCGTGTATCTAAAAAGTATCCTAAAAATGGTAAATCAATATATTGATGCAACTTAAAATATAAAGCTAATGATAAGGTACAAAGTGGAAATAAAATAAAAAAATATTTGAAAAAATCATTAACTCTAAAAAAATCTTTTTTATTTTTAACATCGCAAATTAAAAATATTGAAAATATAATAATTATAAAAAAAATACTAGATTTGTGGAATAGTTGAGCAATAAACATCATTACTAAAGTAAGGAAAAATTTTTTATTTTTTGAAAAAAGGAAGGCGAACAATAAAAATAAACAAGAAAATCCTTGCCTTAAGTTATTAAATACAGTTAAAAAATAAAAAATAGATATACTTAAAATAGCAAATATAATTAGAAAGTCTTTTTTTGATATTAAAAATGCGCTGATTGCAAGAAGTATAAGTAGCTCTAATTGTACAAAATAAATAATAGTTCGACTTTCTAACCCTAAATATTTCAATATTTCAAGGTTTTTTGCAAATAAAAATTCGAATTGGTTTGGTGAATTAATTGATTTTGAATAACTAAGTATATCGTAGGTATCACTTCCAAAAATAAAAATAATAATTGTTAATGACAAAATACAATAAGAAATCATTATTCTTGTATTATATTTTTTATTTAGTATTAAGAAAATTCCTAATAAGTGTTGAAGTATGTAAGAAAATAAAATCACTAAAAAAATATTTTTCTTAATAAATTTTTAATTTCAATTTTTATTAAAAAAATAAATTTCCAAAAATTTCCAAAATTTTTCTTAATAATTATTGTAGCTTCTTTGTCTCTAGTTTTATATTGCTTTGAACTTATTCCTTCGTTGTCATATTGAATATGCCCGTTTGTCTTAGAAAATTTAAGCATATTTCTATATCGGTGCTTTATGTAGAAATCATAATCAGAGCTTATTTCATAAATTGTGTTGTACATTATTTTTTTATTTTCAAAAACTATACCTTGGTGACAATATGGCATTCCAATTTTATAAAAAGTATATTTTTTTTTTTTAAATTTTCCATCACACTTATTTTTATAACGAACATCAATCAAACTTGGTATTGCTAATTTTTTACTTAAAATTTGACCTGAAAAAATATCACCTGCATTTAAAAAAATGTTTCCTTTTCCTTCAGATAATTTTAAGGCTTTATTCATAGCATAATATATTCCTTCATCTGGTTCACTAATAATTATATCTATATCTTTTTTAAATTTTGTTAAAATTTGTTTTGTATTATCTGTTGAATTTCCATCTATTACTATATATTGAAAATTTGTGAATTTTTGAGCCAAAACACTTTCTATAGTTTTTTCTAATGAAATAGCATCATTATAGACTACAGTGATAACTGTAAACTGAAATTTTTTAGAATTCATTTTGATAAATACCTGAATAAAAAATTTTGAAACTTTATTTTAATTTTTGCTAGAAAGTTTGGGCCGTTAAATTTTTTATGAAGTATAGCAAA
>MDTB01006747.1_pt1 | contig 14832 bp, 14 predicted proteins | sample 811161 | NCBI WGS metagenome assembly MDTB01 (sample SAMN05326650, study PRJNA326480) | marine metagenome | isolation source: seawater | place: Mediterranean Sea | collected 2009
ATGTCTAGAATGGCGTCCCCATCCGCGCCTATCCAGGGTATGACGCTATCCTCGGTCCCGTGGATTAACAGAACCGACGTCGGATCAGTAGCGCCGCACTCAGCAAGCAGCTCTGCGGACATAAATCCCGTGACCGACGCCACGGCTGTGATCCGCTCACCCAGACCGCAGGCCAAATAAAGACTCATTGCGCCACCATTTGACATGCCCACCGCATACATTCTTGCCGTATCAACGTTGTAGCGATCAGAAACGGCATCGATGGTTCTAGAAATGAACCCGAGATCATCGACGGTGCTTTTGCTGTTGATGTCCGAGTCTGAATTCCAGTGAGTGCTGCCCTCCAGTAAGGCGCCCTGAGGGACGACTAAAATAAAATTATCTTGGTCCGCCAAATCGCGAAAGTCTCCGTAGAGCAGCTGCTCATCGGCCGTGCCCCCATATCCATGAAAATTCAACAGCACTGGCGTTGGGCTGCTTCCATCGTAGGAGAGCGGCTCATAAATTTTAAACGTCCTGTCCAGCCCGTCATGTTCAAAAGCACAGTCAATCAGGGCACCGACCTGGGTGCAGAGTTCGTCGCTCGTTACCTCATCTGAAGGGTCCGAGGCCGTGGGACCCCCTAAATCCGTGCCTGATCCGCCGCCGCCACAGGCGGCCACCGCTAAGCCTGTCGCAAGCAGGCAAACTAATCTGAAGCCCATGGAGATAGTCCCAGTTGGAGGACTTCAAGATGCTATCAAAAAAAGTATTCATCAACCGTAAGTTTACAAAAAGCTCTCCCTGCACCGGTTAAGAAATATTGACTCTTTGTTGTGGTGACAACGAATGCTCTGCTATCCGCAGGATGATCCGTCGTTTATCCTGCTTGTGGTCATTAGCTGATTTCGCTGGAGCGCACCATGACTGCTGTTCTAAAGCTTTTTCTAGCGACCCTAGTCCTATGTCCCTTGAGTGTGCTGGCACTGGAAGCGGCACGGGTCAGAGACGTAAAAGCCGCCCTGGAGGTCCCGGTGGATGCGCGCAGGCTCAACATGACCATCGGTGTTGTCGGCACCCCCACGGGGATTACGTTCCAGCACGCCTATGGCTTTATGGACCTGAGCGGCGAAACCCCAGCTAGGGTTGATTCGATTGTCGCCATCGCCTCGATGACAAAGCTCGTGACCACCGTGGCCGCGCTTCAGCTGCACGAAGCCGGAGATTTGGATTTGGATGCGCAGGTAGATGCATACCTGCCAGCTTTAAGCACGATCCAAATACTGGTGGGATTCGACGACAACGCCGCGCCGATTTTTCGGACTCCTAATCGCCGCCCGACGATCAGAGAGTTGATGAGCCATACTTCCGGTTTTGTCTACAGTATGTGGAACCAGAATGCCCAAATCGCTGAGGACCAGGGCATAACCGGTGACTTCACAACCGAACTAGAGATGATCAATAACGCGCCCCTGGCCTCCGAGCCAGGGACACGATGGGAATATGGCATCAGTACGGACTGGCTTGGCGTCATCGTAGAGGAGGTCTCCGGTCAGTCTCTTGCGCGGTACTTCGAGAGCAACATTTTTTTAAAGCTGCAAATGGCGGATACGTTCTACGAGATTCCCGAGGACAAACTAGATCGAACCGCTCACATCTTATCCCGAGACAGCGCCAACTTAGTTTTGCGGTTCCTCTCGCTTTTCACACCCGGCGATCTGGTTGAGATCCCATTTTTCTCCTCGCCCTCAGCAGCGCCTAAATTCAGCTCGGAACATTACAGTGGTGGTGGCAATGTTTACGCATCCTTACCCGACTACGCAACGTTACTACAGGCTTTGCTCGCGGGGGGCGAAATCAATGGCGCACGTATTTTACAGAAGAAGACCGTAGACCAAATGTTTGAAAATCAAACTGCTGATCTGTCCGTAGGGGACGCAAAGTCCCAGAACCCAGTGTTCACGAACGATATCACCATGGGCTTTGGTGCGCCCGCTCAGTTTGGCCTGGGACTGCTACTTCATCCTCAGGGCACCCCCAATGGTCGTTCTCCAGGTTCGGGGTCTTGGGCAGGCCTCTTCAATACCTATTTTTGGATTGACCCCAAGCAGCAACGCTTCGGTATCTTCGCTACCCAGGTGCTGCCCTTTTTTGACGACGCGTCGATTCAGGGACTCGGCGCATTCGAGAGAGCCGTCTACGGTATCGAACAAAGCCCCCCTGAGGCCGCGACCCGAAAAGCCGCTGACTAAAAAATCGGCTCGCGAGAGGCAGTGGTGCGTTACTGGATGAGTCTGTACGCACCAGGAGTCGCCTTTATCCAGCTTGAGCTGAACCATCTGTTCGCTGGGCCTTGATGGTGCTAATCAGCTCAAGCAAATGCAGGGACTCAGCCTGATTAAACTGCGGGCATTCTCGCAGGCCGGCAGCCAAACAACGGTGGATGGCCTCTGTCATATAGTAAAAGCCCTGCTGATTCGGGAAGGCGCCGGGCAGACTGATGGCCTCTGGTAAAGGGTACTCAAACCGCTGCATGGGTGATGGCGTATTCCCACCCCTATACCGAGACGGGGTAGCCGGCGGTATGCGTACCGTAATCGCGGTGGGGCAATGGGCTGGCTGCTCCAGCGTAATTCGCCCCTTGGTTCCCGTGATTTCCGTGACTTCTGGAAACTCGCTGGGAAAGGCAATAAACGTCAGGTTGGCAAATCGGTTGTTTTCGAATTCCAACATCGCCCCGCCAGGTCCACCTACCCTCCCGCTGGCCTGGACGTTGATGGGTTTTGCCTCTGCGCCGAAGGCCAGCGTCGCTGCCTGGATAGTATACAGCATGTCGAAGTCCGCTTGCACCATGACCACATCGCCAATGGCTCCCGCCTCAATCAGGCCACGCGCCTGCTCTACCGCCGGAAAAAAGCGCGTCCATACCCCGTCCTGGAGCATCACATTATTGCGTTCTGCTGTGGCGTACATTTCTCGAGCATCCTCGGCGCTCTGCGCCAAGGTTTTTTCGCATAGCACATGCTTGCCTGCCTCCAGGGCCATTAGGCAGTGTTCTTTGTGCAGCGCGTCTAGAGTACCCACATAGATGATGTCCACCTCATCAGAAGCAAGCATATTTGCGTAGCCGCCATAAGCTCTCCCAACGCCGTGAGCGGCTGCGAAGGCCTTCGCCTTTTCCTCGGATCGGGCCGCAACCGCCGCCATCGTCGCACCAGCACATTCCCGAGAGGAGCGAACAAACTGACGAGAAATCTCACCGGCGCCAAGGATTCCCCAGCGTAGCGGGAATGCCACATCTTCAGCCTGAGTCAGCCCAAGGGCCACGTCCCTTGGCACCACCGACGCCACAGCATCAGGCATAAGCTTCTTTGTCATAGATGGGTTCCTGTCAGATGGAAAGACTGACCGTTGGAGCAAGTGCTATAGGTCGAGCATAAAGACAGCTCCATGCTCGCGCAAGAAATCCAGCTCGGTGCCGTAATCGCCACACACAAACATACCCGTTGGGTTCAGATAGTCGTCTAGCTTGCCCCACCCGTCATTGGCCGCGAATTGGGCAAAGGCTGCGGTCGCAGAAGTAAATCGCTGATACACCTTCACCGCGTCGCCGCTCTCATTCACCACCCACTGATTTTCCAGGGTCTGAGCATCAGCTTCGGCTACCGCGTTCCAAGCCTTGACCACCTGGGCTTTGAAATTTTCTAGTTCGCCCGTCTTGACCTCAGCTTCCCATGACCAATAAACCTGTCCCATAGCCTATCCTCCCTATTCGTGTGGTCTCATTAACTAACGACCCGTCAGAACCGTCAATGTCAATTGATGCCCACTACCCCCCAATTTAGCGCTGCGCCTGAAGCAAATTATGGGTGATTTGGGCGATTACCCACCTCGCCACCGACCGAGCCAGGCGGCATAGTCGTTCGCTGTATTCAACAGCAGCGAACAACGCGCGAAACGCCTGTTTTTTGCTTCGCCCACAGAGAGTTTGAGGGGAAGGGTCATGTCTAGGTTTTCATTAGAGGGAAAGACGGCAATCATCACCGGCGGCGCAGGAGGACTCGGGCGATCCATGGTTGAAGCCTATGCCGACGCAGGGGCCAACGTTGTTATTGCCAGCCGAAGCAGGGATAAGATTGAAGCAGAGGCTGCCAAAATTAACGCCAAGGGCCAGCGCGCGATAGCCATTGCCGTCGACATCACGGATGAAGAGCAGGTGCACGCCATGGTGTCGGAAACCGTCGAGACGTTTGGCGCTCTAGACATCATGGTAAACAATGCTGGCCGCTGGGGACGCAGTCACCTGGCAGAAGAGACGCCTCTAGATGAATGGCGTGAGTTAGTGGACCAAAACCTGACGGGGGTCTTTATCCCCTGTATGGCGGCCGGCAAACAAATGATTAAGCAGGGTTCCGGCAAGATCATTAACGTTTCTTCCACGGCCGGGAGCAAGGGCAATCCTTATCAGCTACATTATTCCGCAGCGAAGGCTGGAGTCATTTCCCTTACCAACAACCTGGCCTTTATGTGGGCCAAGCACAATATTAACGTGAACTGCATTTTGCCGGGCCTCATAGCCACGGATGAACTCAAAGGTCACGGCATCATTCCGCCCGCTCACGACGACGAGGGCAACCCAATACCTCGTCTTGAGCTGACACCGGATCCAGAGAACGTAGCGGACCTAGCGCTTTTTCTTGCGACCCCGGCATCGGATGCACTCACAGGCGAACTCTATCCAATTCGAGCCTGGCTAAAATCCGAACGATTCTGGCAGTAGCGCCAATCCTGAGAGTAGCTCGGCAGCAGGTGTGGGTTAGGCAGAGGGGGTAACAAGAAACCGTGCTGAACGCGAAAAACATCACGCCAAAATTTGGCACAGAACTCGAGCCGGGTATCCAGCTCATTGAACTCTCTGATGCGGCACTGATCGAGCTGCAGCAGTTAGCCGCTGAGAGAGGCATCGTTGTCGTGCGGGATCAGAACATGACCCAGGAACAGCAGGCGGACTTCGCACATCGGCTGGGCGAACCGTTGCTGAAACCCAATGCCCCTGAGGGCATGCGACAGGAGCTGATTCCCATCAAAGCCGACGGCAACAGCAAATATGCCGCAGGTGAGTTATGGCACTCGGACGTATCCAACGAGCCAGAACCTCCAGGCTTATCCATGCTCCGCATAGAGGTGACGCCAAGTGCGGGTGGGGACACCCTATTTGCTGACATGTACCAGGCCTTTGAGAAGCTCTCCGAGCCACTGCAGCGCCTTATCTTGGGTCTAACGGCCAATCACACCCCGCGAGCGCATTATCTCTATACCAGTGGCGCTAAGAAGTACGACGAGCTACCCACTACAGCGCATCCCATGGTTCGGGTGCATCCGCTCACCCAGCGTCGAGCGCTTTTTGTTAATGAGGGATTCGTGAGTAACATAAACGGACTCAGGGCGTTCGAGAGCCGTGCCATTCTGCGCATGATTTATGATCATGTCGCCTACGCCGTGAACATACAGTGTCGCGTCCGCTGGGCGCCTAATACGGTGGTCTTCTGGGACAACCGGTGCGTGCAGCACTATGCTTCCTTTGACTATTTTCCGGAAACCCGCTTGGGCTACAGAATCACGATCAGGGGCGAGCGCCCCGTGCCGGCATGAGCATTCATTCGGTGGGCGCCCGACCTGGCGGTCTTCGGCATAGCGCCCACCCATTCATCCTGCCCCCTAGGGCTAAAGCTGCCGGCTGACGGTCAGACGCGCATTGAGAGGCGCCCCAACGGTCGCCTGGTGAGTGCTATGCGCGTTGGGGAAATAGAGCTGGTCCGTTAGGTTTTCGACATTAAGCTGCACCGTCAGCTTGTCGGATACCGAATAATAGACCGCCATATCAATGCGAGTGAAGCTCGGCAGCATCGCGCTATTGCTGCTGTTGATATAACTCTTACCCTGGTAGGTCAGACCCAAGCCCAACCCAAGGTTATCCGTCACCTGGTAATTGTTCCAAAGGGAGAGCATATCGCTGGGCAGCTCACGGGGCGTTCTGCCAGTGGGCCCAGAAAGATCCACCACTTCGCCGTCTAGATAACTGTATCCTGCCGACAGAAACCACTTATCCGATACCCGTCCCTGGAGCTGGGCCTCAAAGCCAGTTATTTCTGAGTCGATGACGTCGAGAGTGGAGGGATCGTCATCAGCGGCCTGAGGAGAACTTTGTTCGATCTCGAAGGCCGCAAGCGTCAGGTTGAGACCCTGAGCCACATTCCATTTCAACCCGATCTCTGTATTGGTAAAGCTGTCTGGGTCCAATGCGTCATTAGGCGCGTTAATATTCGCGAACTGCTCGCCACTCCTGGGCAGGAAGGACTCGCTGTAGCTGGCGTAAATTGAAATATCCTCATCGGGCTTATACACCACACCAAAACGCGGTGAGATCTCTGAGTCCGTTCTACTTCGTGCTTCATCTGCAATCACATTGAGGACGTCGATCTCAAAACTGTCGAATCGAGCGCCAAGGATAATATCCAGCTGATTTAAAACCGCGATTTCATCCTGAATGTAGGCAGAAAATACCTCAATCCGGACGCGCGTATCATCATTCAGATCAGCCGCAAAGCTGTTTGTTGTGGTGACACCTGATGCATTGATCCCGCTGCCCCCGACGAGGCCAAGGGGGCGAGCAGTACTGAAAATCTCCGTATCGTCTGAGTTGGTATCCCAAAACGCATTAAAGCGATCTTGGTCCGACGAGGTGTCAATGTATTCCAGACCAAGAATCAGCGTATGCGCCAATGCGCCCGTGTACAGCTCCTGTATTAGGTTGCTTGAGAGCATCGCATTCTGGCGCTGAGTCGTGTCCAAATAGCCATCCAGGGTGACTTGGTCTGGCGTCGCGGCCTGATCATAAGCCGAGGCATAAAAATTCTGGTAGAGCTTATCGTAGTCCGCATAAAAGACGCTCACGTTCCCTTTCAAGCTGTCAGAAAAATTATGCGCTAACGTTGCGCGCAACAAGTGAGCCTGGAGGGTGGTTGTATTGAGGGTCGGGTCTCCAAACACGATCTCTTCAAAGGCCTCCACGGGACGACCGTCGGACCCCGTAGGAATGCCGCGATCAATGAAGCGCTCATGATCGATATATTCATATGAGAGATCGAGGGTAGTTGCGTCCGTTAGCAAAATTTTTGCCGTTGGGTTAAGCCCAAGTCGACCCCCATCATAGTGATCGCGGTGATTTTCAAGACTTTCGTAAAATGCATTCAGGCGAACGGCAACGTTTTCACTGGTCGTGAAATTGCCGTCTACCTGAAGATCATATTCACCAAAGCTGTCTGCACTGGCTCTAAACCGACTAAAGTTTTCCCCTACAGAACTTTTCTTTGTGACGCGATTGAGAATACCCCCGGTTCCACCTCGCCCGAAGAAGAGCGCATTTGGGCCGCGAAGGACTTCCACCTGTTCTAGGTTGTACAGCGGCCGATAATATTGAACGTCATCACGAGCGCCATCGATGTAGAAATCTGCCGTGGACCGCATGCCTCGAAACACCACGGCATCCCGATGCCCTTCGCCCTGTGACGTATTGGTGCCGGGCAGGTAAGTGATGATGTCGCCAATGCTGGTGAACCCCTGTTTGGCAATCTGATCCGAGGTGACGATAGACAAGCTTTGGGGCACGTCAATCACCGGCGTCGGCGTTTTGAGCGCGTTAACCTGGTCCGAATACAGGTATTCGCCGATGACGACGACCGTCTCTATCACATCATTAGCCTGTGCGTCCGACTGGGCCGAATCTGCGAAAGCGAGCGGGCAGACAAGCACTAGAGCGACCAGCAACGGCGCGAGTAAGCGAGAAAAATTAACATGTACAGACATTAGGTCACCCTTTTTGTGTTTACTCACAGACTGATTTCTTTAGTACCGCCGGGCTGATTTCTTCCATAGGCGGCCTCAGAGGAGTTCAAATGATAATCATTATCATTTGCATTTCAAGTCTTTTTTGAGTGGCCATGTACATTTTTTCATCACTCTTGAAAAAACCCCTGGCGGGATGAGTGGAGCCACCAAAACGTTGGATAGACGGGGCCAAGACCGATCACGTGCTCTGTCTGCGCGATCAGTGAGGTCTGTCTCGCCTATTTTAGGGACTTATATTTGACACATAAGGATGCTTAACTAGCAAATGGAGCCAACGCTCTCACAACGGATCATTAGAAAAATAACAGGAGTCCCGTATGCTTCACCGATTTTTACCCCAATCTTTATGTCTCTTCCTGATCGCCCTCTTGGCAGCTTGCTCTGCTGAACAAGCACCCCAACCCGACGAGGCGCCAGCCCCAGAACCCATGGCAGCAGTAGAAGACACCGAAAGCATGGTGGTCGAGAGCGCCGAAGCGCCAGCCATGGAATATTTCATTGAATTTATGGCTTGCGAAACAGGGCCGGATTACAGCGCAGAGAGCATGACCTCACTGGTGGCGGAATGGAGAACCCTAATCTCTTCAGATGATTTTCAAGGCAGTTGGTTCTACAGCCCTGTGAGCGAAACCAATACATTTGGACCCACCGCCTGGTGGGAGCTGGGCTGGACCTCCAAGGAAGCGGCCGACGCGGGCTGGGCCCAGTGGAGCCAAAATGCGGAAGCCGCTGCCCTCGCGGAGAAGTATGCCAGCGTGCTTAACTGCGATGCAGCCGGTCGCAATGCCTGGGATTTTGTTGGACATGTCCCCGCAGACACCTTTGGAGAAACGCAGGATGCCGGATACTTTTACAGCCATTACTGGACCTGTTCCTACGAGGGAGACGCAGGCAGGGAGGAGCTTGAAGCCTTTCTCCCGAGTCATAAGGCCTTCATTGAAGCCTCTCCTTTACAGGGCACGGGCTATCATCCTGGCGTCTACTTTGATCGTCGATCAACTGACGCTTCCCATGCTGAGGTTGCGGCAAGCCACATTTGGGGAGAATGGGCTCGAAGTAAGGAAGACATGGCCAAGGCCACGGAGAACTTTATGGAAAATGGCGGGGACCTTCGCGCGGAATACAGCAAGATTGGCACCTGCACCGAAACCCCGGATAGGTATGATTCATGGGTCCTTTATGCGTCAGACGACGCGGACTTAGTGCCCGATTTTTCCAGGCTCTAAACGCCCGCTATCTGATCAACCTCGCTGCCCCAGGGAATTCTCCCTGGGGCAGCGCTGTTGAGCGCTTCAAGCCACTGAACTTTCAAGGGGCAACCCTATGAGGCGCCTCTGGTTTCTGCCAGAATCTGGCTGGCGGTAGGACTTTGGAGAAAGGATGGTGGAACGTATTGGTTTAGGTATTTCATGGATCGGATTCGCCTATTTGGTCGCGATCGATCTCTTAGCCTTTTATTTCCTGTTCTCGCTAAACCTGGATCTCATACAGACCCTGGTCTATATGCTCGCCGTGGCGATCATAGCCGGCCTACCCTACTTGCTGCTGGCAGCATTAACCCGACTCTTGATCGGTCGATTTGCATGGCTCCCTTGGCGTGCCCGGCTCGAGCGTTAAAGCCTGGATTCGCTGCGGTTGAAACACCTCTCCCTAACTTTAAGGCAGGCACTCACCGGGCCGCTTGCGCGTCATGTCTTTTTGAGATCAGTCTCCTCGCGCCCCTCACCGTTGTTTTAAGAGCCCGCATGCGCGGCTCTTTTCCTTGCTCTCTTATCTTTTATTGGGGGGCAATCCAACCGCTGAACCTTAGGCCGCTGAGGCTTGATCCTCCTCGGGCATTGCAACCCAAAGATCCTCGAAATATTTCTTGGAGCGAGGGCCGATTTCAAGCCCGAGTTCCTGCCAGATTTCAAAGTCAACATCGCTCCATCCAAAGGCCATAGTAAAGCGATCCGCATCGATATAGCCCGCGTCAACGCTCTCCAGGAAAACCTCACAATTCAGGCAGGCATTACGCTGAAAGTGGAAGTACCGCACCCGTTCGAGAGGGTTTAGGGCCCCGAGAATCGCCCTAAGCTCCATGGGGTTTCGTTTCTTCTTGGTTCGATAAACGCTGATCTTCTGAATGGTGGCAAGCAAACACTCGTTTTCCGTTATCCGCAGCATATTGTCCGAACTTCGGTTCACGGAGTTCATGAAATCGGAATGACTTAACGAATCACGCATTAACCGCACTTCCTTGAGTAGGAAGATCACGGAAATGATAAGCGCCAAAGAAGCAAATACTTCAGCTGTCGCTGATATATAGGAAAGCATGCCCAATCTCCCGCTTCGAATTCTTGTTTTTGATCGCTTCGAGCAGCATTACTCTATCATTCCTTCGAAATGCCTGTCCCGATCTTTAATCAGCGGGTTTTGAGTAGAGCCAGCGATACAGGCCGAATGCTAAAACCGCCCCAACAAATTGACTCAGTATAAACAGCGGCGCGTCGGCAGGCGCGATGCCAGAAAAGGTATTGCTTAGGCTGCGAGCCAGCGTCACCGCAGGATTGGCAAATGAGGTTGATGCGGTAAACCAATACCCCGCCGTGATATAAAGCCCAACCGCAAAGGGTACGGCCCCCGCATTCACTCGCCCTGTTAGCAAAATGGCCATCAGCAGACCTAGCGTAGCGATGGCCTCTGACAGCCACTGTCCCCCACCGTATCGCTGGGTCTCAGACAGCTGGTGCAGAGGTAAATCGAACATCGCATGAGCCAGTAGCACCCCAGTAACGGCGCCAACGAGCTGAACCAAACAATAGGCTGCTGATAACCTGGCGCTGACATCCCCCTTCAAGTACATCACCAGCGTTACTGCAGGATTGAAGTGCGCACCGCTGATGGGGCCAAAAGCCAAAATGAGCACCACCAGGATGGCTCCCGTGGCAAGCGTATTGCCCAGCAGCGCTATCCCATCGTTACCGCCGGAGAGGTTGTCTCCCATAATCCCAGAGCCGACAACTGTCGCAAGTAAAAAGGCGGTCCCTACGAATTCGCTGACCAGCTTGCGCGCGCCTTCAGGCGTAGAGATTTTTTCTGGCATGTTCTGCTAAAGTCCTCGTTGGTTGATAACAAGTGCGCCGCCAAAAGAACGGCCACCCCTTTAAAAAGAGGCGTTGCCTTAGCAGGCTACCCAGCAACCAAGTCCGTTTCATGACAGAGCAGAATAATAAACGCACGGAGTGCAGTCAGGGTACGCCAAAGCAGGGATCATCAGATGCTAGCTCGATCTAACGTAGCCATGGGCACGCTTCTTTTCTTACTGCTGCTCACCGGCTGCGGCAAATCTGATCTCCCCAACTCCCGCTCAAGCTTTTACCTTACCTGCGGCGGCTACGAAAACTTATACATCCTCGATTATGGCGAGCAAATAAGTTATCGGTTCAACCTGCTAGGCAGATGGGTGCCTAAGCCCATGGAGCGATTTTCCAACCGGTTCGAGTTTGGCGGTTATCAGGTGAGCCTAGAGAACTGGCAGCTGTCCCAAATCAATCCTGGGCTGTTTAGCGAAACCCTTCAGTGCAAACAGATTAGCCGAATTGCCATGCTCCGCAAGGTTAGCGGCGACTGAGCCCAGACTGGCTGCCAGAATCTGACGGTAGACGCTGGCTCGCCTGCAGCGCTGAACAACTATAGCCGGACCCTGCCACTGCCTAAGGGGCCGGCAACAAATTCACACAAGTCCTCGGTGAGCTGGGCCGCATCATGGTGGGGCATTAACGCTTCGCCAACGGTGATGCGATAGTTCATAGTCCTAGGATGGAGCAGTTCTCTGAAGAGCGTTAAATCTTTCAATTCGGAATTGACGAAGTATAGAAAGTAATAAAGCAGCGTGTTTCGCGCCTTTATGTTCACGGGCACGATGGGCACCTGGTATTTTTGGGCCAGGGAAATCGCCGACGTCATCCAGGGCCGCTCTTGTAAACCCATAGGAGTGGGTTTGGCCAGCCTGCCCGACGGGAAGATGACAATCAGCCGCTGATCGGCAAAGGCATTGGCCATTGCACGCACGGTTTCCTTCGTCTTGCCATGCGTCCTTCTCTCCGCGACCCACTCTACCGGAATAATTAAATCTGACAGGCCTGGAATGCATCGCACTGCATCGCGATTGGCAAAGAAGCATAGGTCCGCTCGCTTCTCTTTGAGAAATGACCAAAGGGCAACCCCATCTGCGATGCCCGTGGGATGATTTGCCACCAGAACCGCACCCCCTGTACCGGGTATTCGTTCCAAACCCGACGCGGAGACGTTAATCGAGAGCATGGCCGAGATGTGGTCCATCACCGCCCTTCCCCCTTCGTGCTGGAGCTCATCCACAAGTGCCACCGCCTGGCGATAGTGGAAGGCGGGATACAGGTAACGTTGGACCCAGGACCACAGCGCCGGGCTTTGCATGAGAGAGGTCGCCCGCTCCTCGATTAACGTATCCACGATATGCTTCACGCTGGACTGGTTACTCGATGGGTTCCACTAGCTACCGTATTCAATGCTTTAAATATTTTTAGGATGAGCGAAAGCTTTGTTGCAGCAACCTGATGGACAGGATGCCGGAGGTCGCGCGCAGATCCGTGCGCAATTCTCCCTTGGGCAAGCCCGCTTCACGGATGAGCGCCTGCTGCCCCGTCTCTGCTCTAACCGCTCCGCTTGGACGTCCCAGTAGCGCAGAGCGTGTAAGATGGCTTTCCTGAAACCGCTCGACCTCTGCCCTGCCCTGAGGCGGATTCAGCGACTCATAGGTTCCCCGAGCCGCCCTGGTAAACGAACCGGGAGAGGTGGCGACCGAATTTGAAGGAAACTGATTTGGCGTCAACGGCGGCGACATACTCGTTTCATATTTGGATCAACCGAAAAATGATAGCCGAGTCAGCGCGCTAAAACACCCTCTGTGTTCAGGCGCTGTCCGCAGCATTCCAGTGAGAATTGTCCGGCACCACGGGTACCAGTTCACGCTGAAATGCCTGGGCCACGCGTTCCCAGCTCTGGCTCTCGGCATAGGTGCGGCAAGCGCTCCTGGGTGTGGTTAGCGCACGCCTTACGGCCTGTTCTAAATCGTCGTGTAGGCTACCTGTGATACCTTCCTGCACCACATCCAGCGGGCCCGTTACCGGATATCCCGCCACCGGCGTGCCGGCCGCCATGGCCTCGAGCATTACGATACCGAAGGTGTCGGTTTTCGAGGGAAACACAAAGACATCGGCATCGGCATAGTATTTCGCTAGATCTTTGCCTCGCTGATATCCCGCCCAAACCGCATCGGGAAACCGCTTTTCGAGCCCTGGTCTAGCCGGACCATCGCCGACAACCACCTTGGTCCCGGGCAGGTCCAGACTCAGAAACGCCTCGATGTTTTTCTCAACCGCCACACGACCGACGTAGAGCAGCGTGGGATTCCCAGCGACCTCCCTGCCGTCAACTTCACGCAGCCCCGGATGGAACATTTTGGTATCCACACCCCTACCCCAGACCACAAGATTCTTGAGCCCCCTATCGGTCAGGTAGTCGCGCATGCTTTCCGTCGTGACGAGCGTCGCGCTCGAGGCACGATGGAACCATTTGAGAAAACGGTATCCCCAAGCCACAGGCACCCCTGTTCTTTGATTTATGTATTCGGGGAACTTGGTATGCAGTGAACTGGAAAACTGAAGGCCATGCTGAGTCAAGTACCGCCGAGCGGCTAGCCCGATGGGACCCTCGGTGGCGATATGCACAAAGTCAGGGGCATAGTCTTGATAGAGCTCCCCGAACTTCCAGACGTTCAGCGCGAGGGGTATCTCCGCATAGTTGGGCAGCGCCATGGTCACAAAGTCTGAAGGCTCGATCACCCTGATCTGATAGCCCTGCTGTCGTAAATCATCCGTGACGTGCTCAAGGGTTGTGACCACGCCATTTACCTGAGGAGACCATGCGTCCGTTACTAAGAGTAATTTCATATTTCGTCCCCGCCGCCTAAGCAGCATCTCTGGAGTGAACGTCGTGTCCGCCAGACGCCCCTGGAGTCGTGGGGCTATCTAAATCTTTTTGGTTTTGAAAGGCATCAAAAATCTCAAACCCACCATCATGGCGCTGAAGAATCGCCGTGCAGGATTCCACCCAATCACCGCAGTTGAGATATTCGATATCCTGAAACTGCCGGATAGCCGACTTATGAATGTGGCCACAAACAACCCCATCGAACCCGCGACGACTGCACTCCTGAGAGACGGCACTTTCAAAGTCACCAATGAAGTTAACGGCCTGCTTGACGCTGTCCTTGGCCCACTTTGCGAGGGACCAATAGCCAAACCCAAACTGGGCACGAAGCTTGTTCAAAAGCACGTTGGCCTTAAGCAGTATGTTGTAGCCGACATCTCCCAGCGAGGACAACCACCGCGCGTATCGCGTCACAACATCAAACTGATCACCGTGAATAACGAGAAATTTCTTGCCCGCCTTGGTCTCAAGGTGAAGCTCGTCCACAAGCTGAATATTGCCCAGCTCAACGTCTGAATACCGCCTTAGAAATTCGTCGTGGTTGCCGGTCACGTAGGTGATCTTGGTGCCAGAGCGCGATTTCTTGAGAATCTCGCGAACCACCATCATGTGCGTATCGGGCCAATAAAGCCGCGATTTAAGCTGCCATCCATCGATGATGTCGCCCACCATGACCAGGTGATTGCAGGTGGTACGCTGTAGGAACTTGAGCAACCGATCCGCCTGACATCCGCGGGCACCCAGATGGACGTCAGATATAAAGATCGTCTCGTAGTTACGGGGGGAGAATTCAGAAACGTTCGAATCAGCCATGGCAATCCTTGGAAGTTACGACCTCAAGGAGCATTATCCGATTTTTTTACAAAATCATGTAATCTCGATTATATATTTGTGACATCTGTCCTTTCAATGGGTTCCCGAGAGTCTTTACAG
>MDTB01030098.1_pt1 | contig 14832 bp, 2 predicted proteins | sample 811161 | NCBI WGS metagenome assembly MDTB01 (sample SAMN05326650, study PRJNA326480) | marine metagenome | isolation source: seawater | place: Mediterranean Sea | collected 2009
TAAAATCTGGTGGTAATTTTTCCAAAAAAAAAAAAAATAATTGCAATGGCAGTTAAAAAAAAATGTTGTATTTTTTGAAATTTGAGAAAAAAAATAATAATTATAATAAAAAATAAAAAAATATACGATGATAGATACTATAATATTAAATACTTACTATATTCTAACTATATATAAAAACAAAAAATAGAAAATATTTAATTTACAAATATTACATATGTTCATATGGAAATACATATACATACAACCTGCAAGTGAAAGGGGACAGACAAAGAAAGAGTATATTATTTAAAGAAAAAACATGTCCGGTACAAATGCAAGAGTTACACGTCATAATCAACCGCCTGGTAATAGAGGAAGGGTGGAGATGAGAATTCCAGTAACTTCACCAAATTCACAAGCAAGAAATCAACGCACTCAAAAGCGGAGAGCACATGAACAAGCACGTAGAGGTAGAGGACGAGGAGGTGCAGTAGCAGGTAGACGTGGTGCACCAGCTTTATCGACACCAACTCCACGTTCAGTTCTACCACCAAGACCAAGCGGTCAGATTCATGCAGCACCAGGGGGCTCTAGCCGTCCGAGTGGTGCTAAACCTATGGGTAAGGTGGGGAAAGATTATGTTCACAATTTACAGCAACAAATATATTTTTTGGAGATGGAAACTCAATTTTTACGAGGTAATGCAGGTGAAGATGTGCCATCCATGAGCTTGAGTGTTGATGATCAAATGTCGCAACTCAATCGTTCATTTAGGGATATGGAAGAGAAATATCGCGCTGAAGCAGAGGAAACTGCAGAAAATTTATTGCAATTGCAAGCAAAATTGACAAAACGCGACAAAGCATACGAACAACTGAAAAATTATATATCAGAACAACAAGCACTTGCAGAGACACAAAAGGCGAAGCAAGCGGCGGAACTGCAACGTTCCATAGAAGAACAAGTTGCAGCAAATAAAAATGCCCGTAAAGCAGAAGAGGATTTAGCTCAGGTCGAATCTACACTGAAAGTTACAGAGCAAAGTTTAACAGATACAAAGAATACATTACGTGATGAAAGTGTGCGTATGAATGAAAATTTAGCGGATCGTAATAATGAATTGAAAAAAGTTAGGGAAGATTTAAAACGTACTCAAGAGCAATGTGGTGAATTTGAGGCAGAGATTAAAAATTTAAACGCAACAATAACAAGCATGCAAGAGGAAATGGATGGGTTAAAGCAAGCAAACGAAGAAGCAATAAATGCTAGAGATGATGCGTTAAACGCTCAACAACTTGCAGAAATGAATGCGAACCAAGCGGAGCAAGCACATTTACAACGCATAGCAGATTTAGAGTCCTTGACTCATAAAAACAGAGAGTTAGACACTGCATTATTCGACGCTAAGCAAACCATTGAAAAAGAAAACGCGCGTAACGATCGATTGCAACAAGCATTGACAGAAAGTAATGCAGAGCGTGGTACGTTGCGTTCACGATTGAATGCAGCAGATATTACAGTCACCCAGTTACAAAAACGCGTCCAAGTGCAACATACACAACGTGTAGATATGTCTGTTGAATTGGCTGCTGCCAGGGGAGAGGTAGAAAGTGCAAATCAAGCTCAAGTAGCTGCAGAAGCCAGAGTCGCTGGCATCGAGGATACAAATAAACGCATTGAATCTGAAAATACGGAAATTCAAGCACGTGCTGAAAGATTAGCAATGGAAGTTGAATCATTGAATGACGCGATGGATGGCAATGGCGAAACTGTTAGAGAATTGGAAAGTGAAAATGCGTCTTTACGCACGCAACTTGATGCTTGTAGGTCAAAATTGGTTGAATTAAAGGAGTTGGATACGTTAGATGTTAGTAAATTTACCTCTTTAATGCAATCTAATTTGCAAGTTGCAAAAACATTAGAACAATTTATGAAAAAAACTGGTGGTAATGGAGGTGAAAAGACTGATGCTTAAAAGATCAGAGAGAGATTAAAAATATTACTCGCTCGTATATATCGATAATTTTTCTCACCTTTTTTAAAATTTTGTTAAACTTCTTTTTGGCTTGAATGACTTTCCCATCTTTCTTGTCTTGTACGCTGTTCTTTTTGGCATTGCTAATTCTGCTTTAAGACGCAATTTCTTCTCAATTGCCACTCGTTTGTCAGCAAAGGATGGTTTTGGTAACATTAACTTTGGTTCTTCGTGATTTTTTTCATATTCCGTTTTCTCATGTGGAGTGAGGCCAAATTTCGGCCGCCACAAGCGCATTGGATCAATTTGCTGTACCGATTTATACATCGGAGATTTTTCTTCCTCTTCATTTTCTGACGATAACTCGCCATCACTAACATCGCTTATATTCTCATCCATTTGATACTGTTTTGCTTTCATCAATTCACTACGCGATGGAGTATTTACCTCCACAATTATTTCCTCCTCCTCTGATTCCTCTTCTACTTCTGATTCTTCAGATTCACTCAATACGAATCCATCCAAGCCATCTTTAGTCAGTTCTTTATAAAACGCATTTATAAAAGCAGCTTGGGTTAAGGACTCGTGTAACTTTTTATTTAAAGCATGTACAGCTTTTTTCGTACTACGCGTTTCCTTTTGGATAAAAATTGACGCTTCCTGTTTCATTTTCGCTATCTTTACCTCCGCTTCATGTTGGTTATTCAGAAACTCTTCCGCTCGCTCCTCGGCAGTTAATGTTTTCGGTTTTGGTGCAGGTGTATGAACAATTCGCTTCTCTTCGGCGCGATCAAATCCCTCTGCAATTGTATTGAATTTACGTGTCATCATAATGACTGTATCAAGCGACTTGCTAGTATACTCGCCACCTGTAACATCAACCTCGATCTTAAATTTAGCTGGAACTTTACTATAAACGCCAACGACATACCTCCCAACTACAAAATTCCCATCATTTGGATATACGACTAAGCGACACTTACCAACAGTTGCAGCTCGCCAAGTATGGTCAGTTTTGGTTGGCAACACGGTTGTTGACAGATAGATATCGGGATCTCCCTTCTCAGCGAACAATGTTATTGTTAATATGGAATGCATATCCATAATATCAACGGCAAAATATTTATACGCAGACATTTCATCACTTTTTGTTTCTCCAAATGGAATTGTATCTGTGTGTGATGAATTGTGAGCTATTGTGACCATGTCTGACATGTTTTTCATCCTAGTCTTACGCAATGCTCTTGACATTCTCCATTTAGTTTTTGTATGAGCTCTTAATTTACTCCACAATTTAGTCGTTCGTTGTTTTTTTAATTTTCGTTTTTTCTCCCTTGTCATAAAGATTTCTTCATCATCATCATCTGCATTTGCCCTTTTTTGTTCCTCCAATTTTTTAGCCTCTTTATCTATCTCTTCTTCCTCAATTTCAAGTGGTGTCCATGACATCATTTTCTTTTCCTTCACCTTAAACCATTTTTTCCACAAGGGATGCAAAGTTTGAACCATCGGTGGTCCATACTCCCAACCATCAGGTAGTTGTACTGGATTTGTTTCGTATAGGAAAGAAGAACTTAATGCTGCACCACTGTCGGTGACTTGGGTATTTTTTGCTTGTTCTTTCTCTTTTCTCCATTTCTTCAATTCTGCCTCAGTGCCATCTTCATCACTATCTGGGCCGTCGCTCTCGTCTATCGCATCGTCCATATCCCATTGCGGTACAGAGCTTGGGCCTTTCATCAGTTGAAATGGCTTAAATTTTAAGTTATCACTAAAACTCAATTTGTATTCCGGGTTTAACCCATCCATTGCCATGTTACGCTTTCGTGGTTTCCTTCGTTTCCTAGCGCGTGCGTCTCTCCTTGAGTCTCTCTCAGCTCTACGATACATTAAATCTTGTAATTTTTCATCCATTTGCTGTGCCTCTCTCATGGCTTTTTCCATATCTTTTACGGCTGCGTTTCTGTCAGCCGCAGATTCTGATTTTGGGTTTTTCTTTACGTCTGCACGTAATTTAGCTAACTCATCCGCAAGCCGCTTTGCTTTCAATGCATCTTGCTGTATTTGTAATAATGCATCTAATGATAGTTCGTCATCGTCACTATCCATAGCATCACTATCTTGATCGCTAAAATTTTCCATTAAATCAACTGGCTTCTTCGGTATCTCCTCTGGTTGTTCTTCTACAATCTCCACACTGTCTTCAACAGCTTCCTCCTCTTCTTCATCCTCCTCATCATCTTCGTTCTCACCGTCATTGCCTTCATCATCATCGTTCTGCTCAAGAGCATTTTCTTCTCCTTCCATTAATCCATGAACATCCTCCGCTTCATCGCTATCCCCTTCAACTTCTTCATCATCTTCGTGGTCAGCTTCGCTATCTCCCTGTTCCTCGTCGCTATCTTTTTCGCTTGTTTCTTCTATTTCTTCCTCCTTCTCTTCATCGGGTTTAATTTCTTCCTTTTTAACTTCCACTGGTACTGTTTCTATTTCCACAGTTTCATTTGATTCTTCTTTCTTTAAAGCATCAGTATCTTCTACAGATACGTCGTTTTCTTCAATAGCCTTTTCTTCAATAGGAGTTGAATCTATTTTTGCATCTTCCTCAACTTCCTCTTTCCTATTTTCTGTTACTATCTCTTCCTTTTTTTTGTCTTCTTTTTCTTCATCTTGTTCTTCCTTTACAGTAATAGCTTCTTCCTGTTTTTCTTCTTCAACTACGACTGGTTCTACTTCCTTTTCCACAACAACAACTTGTTGTTCTTGTCCTTGTTGCTCTTGTTGTTCTTGTTGCTCTTGTTCAATTTCATTCCCTTTCTCTGGCTCTACTATAGCTTCTTCGATCTCTTCTTTTTCCGGTGTTGCAATTGGTTTCGTGGCTTCTATCTTCTCCTCTTCCACTATGTTTGATTCAGTATCTTCCACTGTATCTTCAACATCAGTTTTGACAACATCAGCAGAGGGCTTTAACTGGTCCACCTGAGAGACTTTTTGCTCTGGGGCAACATTAGTATCAGTCTCTTCTTTCGTAGACTCTTCATGCTGTTCTACTACCTTGTCGTTCTTGTCTTCTTCTTGTTCTTCTACGGCAGTGGCTATAGGTTCGGCTGTAGCTTCAAAGGTTTTTTCGATTTCTACAATTGGAGCTTCTGTCCCTTTTTCAACCGGTGTTTCAGCTTGCTCATCTTCCTTCTTTTCAATTAAATCATCCTTTTGCTTTTCTTCTTTTGGGGCAATCGGTTTTTCTTTTGCTTCTACAATTGCATTTTCAATTTCAATATTGGCACCTTCATCCTTTGTTTCATCCTCTTTTTCAAATTGGGTATCGTCTGTGGTAGTTAGCTCCTCTTTTTCTTCCGTAACTACAGTCTGGACCTCATTAACAGTTTCTACCTCTTCCACTTCATCGAATCTGTTTGGATCTTTAATCTCCTCGATAACATTTTCATCTTTTTCCGGTTCTTTTTCTTTCTCTTTCTCTTCCTCAACATTGACAGTTGTCTCTTTCAGAGTAGGAGACTCATCATTCGTTATATCAGACTTTTTTCTTTGCTCCTCTTCCTCTCTCAAAGCCATTTCCTTCATAAAGTGATCGTTGAAATCCTGTTCGCCATTCTCCTCTACTAAATGGCCATCGATGTGATCTAAGACATTGCTAATATTTAATGTGTCATCTGCAAAAATATCGTCAACTAATGAATCCATTGGAATGATAATAGATGCACGGGGTTTTTCTTGTGACTTTGCTTCATCCCTTTCTAGATGTATATCGTTCGATGTGCCATCCTCCAATACAGCAGTAACGCTTGTGTCTTTGATACCATCATCTATCACTTTATCTTGTAATGAATCAACTACCTGTAGGGGTATTTCTGAAGGAATTCCCATTGTTCCACGCGTGGTCCAGGCCCGATCACCACCAGTACTCTCAGGTTTTTCACTATATACAGTATCACGGTTCTTCAGGTATTCTTCCACTGCTTCAATTTCATCATCAATTTCTTCAACCTCGTTTAATTCGACATCTGAACCTTCACTAAAACTGTCATCGCTATCCCCCGGTCTAGCTTTTCTTCTACGTTTCTTTGTCATCATCATCGATTTAATAGATTCTTTTGATGTAGGCTTAATTCCCATGTTTGATTTTTTCTTTGCCAGCTCTTTCAATACTTTCTTTTTCCTATATTCGCTTCCCAAATGCTCTACCATTTCTCCACGGGCTTCGCGTTTTTTCTGAATATCAAGTAACTCGTTTTCCACTGGATCAATCGGTTTTTGGGCAGGTCCAATCGTCGATACGCGTTGATCAGCGATAATTTGCATAGAATCATCATTAAAATATTTATCTTCAATGATATTTCCTTTTTCATCTACTATCAAATCATTATTTTTCGAGGAAGTAGTAGTAATACCTCCTCTTGATACTTGTTCTCTAGACAGTACTCTAATGGAGCTGTCTCGAGATTGTCCCCTTGATACTCCTCTGGATGATCCTCGCGATTTTCCTCTCGACGATGGTAAAGAACTTTTAGGGGATACAGGAGGACTTTTATCACTTTTTGCCTTGGCTGCATCCCAATGTGCCGGTTGCTCGCGAAACGACGGTGGATATAATCTGTCACTAACGTCACTTACGGGTGGATGGTGTTTCCCGGCACCTTTCCAACTTGGTGGTGCTTTATATGCAAGCGTGTTTGGGCGTATGCCTTCTTCTAATGTTGGCGGGTCGATGATAGTTAAACCACCAGGCGACACGGCGCGAGCTTTTCTATCTGGAAAACTCTGATTATCATCACCTCTAGTATCATGGCGACTAGCAGCGCGTATAGCATGTGTCACGGACATTACCTCTGTTTCCGCTTTTTCTGCAGAGGCCAATATAGCTATCTCATCATCTCCGCGTATAACGCTTACCATTATGGCCAACACTTCCGCTTTTGTCATAGCGTTTATAACGACTTGCAAAGATATTTGCAGCTCCTTTTTGCCTATTCTTCCACGTCTATGAGCTCGTTTTAAAGTTTTTAAAACCAAATCTTGTTCTTGTTTATCTAAACTTTCGTTCGTTGCGCTCGAAGAAGACAAAATATCCTCGCTTTTCATGTGCATCAAATTACCCTCTAGTGTCACTCTCAAAATTTCTAGACCTTCACTTGTCTCTGAAGCTTCTGCTATAATTTCACCTAATTTCGCTACTTCCTCTTTCGTTAACCAACCATTTTTATTTTGGTTTGAAAGAGCGCTGAAGATGTTTTCCTTCGCTAGGTTTCCAAGTGTTCTTGTTACTGCAGTTGGTAAAACCAAGTCAGATGCTCTAATAATATCTGTTGAACTAGATTGAGATATTAATGTCATACATACGGCAACAACTTCTGCTTTCGTAATTGCCGTTTGCAAAACTGCATTTGCAGCTCTACGAGCTTGTGCGGGGAAGTGAAAAGATGCACGTACAATGGTTTTTGCACGCGATAGTTCTTCGTCGCCTAAATCATCTGTATTTGCCGTATCGGATGCTATGCTGGTTAAGATTTCGGCAGGGGAAGCGTTTGACAACAATGACATTAATATTTCAAAATATTGAGACATAGTATTTACACGGCTCACGCAGCGTATTGCAGCTTCTACCTGATCTGTATCAAACACAGACGAGCCTTTTATTGCTTTTATTAAAGCAGATTTGATTGATGGTGTTGCAACGCGAGTCAGTGAAGCTGCTGGTGTTGTTGCGCGGCGTGTAACAACGACATGTTGCTGTTGGTTTAGTATCGATGATGATTCTTCCAAACTATAACTTTGCTCGTTCAGCATCGAGGAATTTATAGGAGATATGGGCCTTGATGGTGGCAAAGACGGTTGGTCGCCTTTCAGCAACGATCTTCCGAAATCACGCAACATAGCCTCTTGTGATTCTTCGATCTCCACTCTTGACATGGAAGCTGGGTGTTTTGTTAATGGGGCATACCTCGTATTTTTATCGGTGCGATCATGTGTTCCATGATCTAACTGATGCACATAATTCGTGTTGTCTGTTCTAGTTGTCCTAAAAGGAGCTTGACTGGCAATTATTTCTAGTTCATTGGACGTTTTTTCTACTAATGAGGCATGTTCAAGTGGATCTTTTAGCACAGTACTTAATTCTTTTAAATGAGTTGAAACAAGAAACGATGGCGTAGTATTTTCTAAATTCAAAGTCATGCTTTGCGTTTCGGGATTCTCTTTAGCAATTTGTTCTGCCAAAGTTAAAAATGCAGTACGAGTCCCACGACCATGACCTCGTGTAACAGAAAACTGTGCATCATCGATTAGGTTTGACGTACTCTTACTCATTCCGTTACTATTGTTTCTAATTTTATTGCTACGGACATTAATACTTGTGATTCCAGTCATGCTATTACGATTGTTAAACGGCATTTCGTCCAGTGCCGAATTTCCTTGCAAAGAGTTAATACTACCACTTCTGTCCAAAACATCCCCATTTGCTCCTGCAAGACTATTTTGAATAAGTATATCTTCCTCTGTCACTGTTATCATATCCTCCAAAATTTTGGGAGTGAAAACTATAAATCCACCGTGATATTTACTTTCTTTCACCGTTGCATATTGATACAATTGCGACCAAAATTCTAAATATGCTACACGGTTATCGTTACGGTTATTACTATTTACACTTTCATTTGCATCAAGTGTTGAACCACCACTATTAAATTGTTGTTTGTTTTCACCATTAAAACGTTTAAAAGACAATGACAAATTATGTAATAATCTGTCTGATAATATAGACCCACTCCATAATTTGCTATTTCGTAAGACTTCTGCAAAGTTATATTCCAGGAGCGTCCCACCAGTTGTGTTATTACGAATTACACTTTCATCCTTCGAAACACGTGCATTTTTATCACACAGTATAAAATCGTCCAGTAAAACTTTTAATGCGCCAATTACAGCTCCGCTAGTTGGTTTATCGTCGGTATTCCCCAAAATAGGAGATTTCACTCTACTCTTACCATCCATGAAATCCGCATCTGCTTTATTTCCACTATTCACATTTGAAGAGGACGGCATGGCTACCACAATACTACTTTTTGGTGAATACGGCCTTTGGTCTGTTATGGTCTGCAACATTAAGTTCTTTTGTAGCTTTAATTCCTCTTGCCAAACACGGTGTACGCTTACTATTGCTTCCAATACACAGTCACATTCAACATACTCATGTATTCCTTGATCCATAACGACTGGTAAGGATGAAATATGCGATTCGATTGATTCAAGTAAATCTGGCGGTCCACTAAACATTGAACGAGCGCACTCTACTGCGCGATATGTATTAACCAATAGTATCTCCGTAGCGTCGTTTGAAATGCCGGCATGAACCGTCTTCAATCTGACTGCTTCCGGTGAGTCTTCAGTCAACATATTAATCAATGGTGCAGTTTCCTTATTTAATGCAAATTCACTTCTAGAATAGATCCACTGTTGTGCATCACAAAATAATTCTAACGATGGCTCTTGCAAGGGCAATAAGCTAATAATATCATTTTCTCCGCCTTGGTCTTGGTTGACTAAAACTTGAGCAAATCTAGCCATCATGCGACAAGCTGGTACCTCACGATAAATCAATAAACTTTCTAAAAATGCAATTAATTTAGGTCCTGCTATTTCAATTAATCCGTAAGTTTTCATATGCCACTCGTGTAAAAAGTGTGGCATTTGTATACGTGATTGTGAATGACGATCCTGAACAACATCTTGCGCCTCTTTATCTTTCCATATCTGCGTGATATTTTTTAAAACTTTGCGCAATGGCATTGGTCGCACATAGTTTTCTCCAAGATTTTTCAATCCCTGCAATGCTTGATTCTCCAGTGATAGCATTACGTGGTGCAATTTTTTAGTATGTATTTTTCTGTATATTGGATGTAGACGAGGCCATTTTGTCAAGGTAGATAATTGCCTTGCAAATGCAGACAATGTATTGATAGCAATTTGGCTATGTTGACACCATCTATTCTTTGGTGTAATTGATAATGTACCTTTGGAATCACCGCCATCCCAAACGTCAGGTTTTTGCATAAGACTTTCAAACCTTGCTTTTGATGCGATTCCTGCACGTTTTGCCCTTACCTCAATCTCCCTCCACATCCTACCTTCGGATATTCCTTTAGACACCGCGATATTTCTGGTATGTGTTTTTACTTCTCCAATAGAATTATATTCAACGACGGTTCTAATATTATGCTTAATGATTGCTTGCGAGTTTTGTTTTTGCTTCCTCTCCAATTTGACCAACGCTTCCCAATTAGATTTCAAGTATTGCACATACGCTGTAGCTACCAACAAAAAATCGTCAAATGTTACTGACGTACGACCAATACGTTCTTCCATCAATTGTTTTTGATAATTTGAAGTTGGTTCATTCATTCGTGCAACAGCAGCATCCGGTATAGACCTCTTTAATTTAAATATACTTTCATGTAAATTCCACAATTTCCATAGCTCAGGGGAATCGTTGCTATTTTTGCCACTAATTCCGATATGAACGTGCTCTAGCACTTTTGGTAGTTCCTCAAATTTTAATTTTATTTGTGGTGGTAAACATAATTTTGTAAATTCTTCGCGCAGTATTGCTATAGCCATAGGGTCTAATCCCACCCTTAAATTGACATGGTATTTATTAGATTTCGTGGCTTCTTTTGAATTTGAATCAGCTGGTAATTCATGTTGCTTGACATTAGATAACTCAGTCGATAATTCTTTAGATATGTCTTCCATTGATGTTCCCTCCAATGGGACTTGTGATTTCATATTTATACCAGACAACTCGTTATCAACTTTCTCCTCAATACTAACGTCTTCCACTGATTCCTTCGTTCCGCTTACTACGATCTTAATAATACCTTCCCTACTACCTGGTCTGTCGTGTTTAAACGGCAATCTTTGTAACATCGAATTATCATCCAAGAGCTTTGAGTTATCCCCTGTGCTGAATGGTCTAATATTACTTCCACGTGTTGATAAAGATCGCTCGATTTCTTGTTCCATCGAAAAATTGTGGGTTATGTTGTTCTTTTCATCATAGACGTAATGTTCAAGATTATCCCCTTGGCTATCGTTTAATTTAAAGGAGCTAGAAAACCTACGCAAGCTTGAGTCGGTAGTACCATTATTTAAAACTCCCGATGATTGTTGTTGCACTTCCTCTTGTTGTAACTCCTTGTCAATTTGACTATGATTGTTATTCATCCATCCTATCTGTGGCTTTGACTTTAATGTGACAGATGCATTTTGGGCATTATGAATCATTGCTCCTGGAGGCATTGGATTGTTTGACGGAATTGATTTTGCAGCATGTCTTTCTCCCCATTTAGATAGTTGAGGAATTTCTGTCATAGATTTTGTGCGTTCAAGTCCACCAAAAGAAGCTTGTCTTAGTTGATTTGCCATTTGAAAATCGTTTGATAAAGACACAGTTGGTACTGTTCTTGACAATGGATCGCTGGTAGTTTTGAGAGAGCCTGTTGGTTGTTTAATATTTGAGTTTTGCTGCTGAAATACATTCTTGTCGATCTTATCATTTGCTGGTGGAGATGTAACGACATCATTATATGGCACATATCCAGTTATAGGAAATGATTTTTCTGCAGGTATTTTCTCGGTTTCCACAACTATGGATTCACTTTTTTCCTCAGTTTTGGCGCTCTCCTCTTGTGTGGTAGCAACAACTGTACCATGCTGACCAATCTCTTCTTTTTTTGTATCTGCTTTGTTACTATCCTGGATCGATGAATTTTCTTCAAGCATAACTAATTTTTTCTTTTTATGTTCAATGACTAACTTGCGTTGTGCAATACCCGATCTGACATTGGCTTTCAACACCGTCATGCCTTCAACATGGGATGCTAAAATAACTCTGTCATTTGCAATGAAATTTATACTTTGAATGGGTACATTAATACTGAAACTACGCAACAAGACTATATTTGCTAAATTAACATCTTGGAGCAACATTGCACCCCACATCATAATCGTGCCATCTAAAGAAGCTGATGCAAAATAATCACCATTGGATGGACTACACATTGCACTTACGCTTTTGACATGGGATTGATTGGACCAAAATGGCAAGAAAACTTTATCTTCCCCAGTCTGAAGTTTATCATTGGCATTTAACTCTGTTTGAAGTTCCCAACCTTGCATGGAACCATTATCATATCCAACAACCAGACATTTAGAACCTTTCAAAACTATAGATGATGTTACTTTCGCACGTCTTTTCTTTCCATTTCCAGAAGCCGTGTTCTTTCCTGATCCAATATCTTTCTTTCCATTCAATGATGAAGGCTGCGCTAAAAAAAATGCTACTTGATTCAATCTACCTGGCCTCCACGCACTCCATACTTTTATAATGCCATCTTCCCCTACGCTAACTACCGTTTTCTTTAGTGGTGGTGGAAATAATTTTCCAACAACTGGATGAAGTGCGCCTTCGCATTGTTCTAATGTTGGTATTTCCAATATATCTACGATTGGGCCGCTATGTGCTTGCATCGATGTTATCATCCTGCTTTTAACGACATCCCATAGCATTAAATATCCATCAGCTGATCCTGTTACCACTGTAAATTTTGCCATGTTTTTTTCATGTTCAACTCTAACATTTTCACTGATCTGCGTTACGGTTTTTTTATAATGGACTGGTCCACCCCAAGGTCCATTTAACTCGGTTGAGGGACAACTTCCACCAATTTGCAAATTTGGATCTTTTCTCGAACTGTTACCTTCTATATCATCATCTTCATCCCAGATATTGCGCAATGTTCTAGATGCAACACGATTGCCACTGCGAAATGCACTATTTCTACCTCCTCGGCATGGCACGTGCATCACGCATATGGATGTAACAGGCGCGATTCTCTCACGATCACGCAAAAGGCGAATTCGTAACCCTCCACGTTGCGGATCGAATAATTCTACAGCGCCATCACTCCATCCAAGTATAGAATGATTTAGCTCTTCCCACCAATGCATTTTAATTACTTGTAATAAATTACTGCTCTCTCCAATTGCTTTTAAACTATTTCCAAATCGATTAATATTTTTTCCATCGCTATGAATATTAGTATTGGTCCTACTACCAATGCCTTTCGTATTTGTATGTGATTTTAAACCAGCGATACCTTTATTTAATCGACCACTGTTGTTTTTAAATTTACCGCTTCCATGTAAAGAACTCATACTCGAACTAGCTCTTATGCGTTTCTTTGCTTTACCTCCTTTTGGATTGACTCTTTCGGTAGGTACACTACCAACTACTACTCTTCCAGTCTGTACATCTAAAATATTTACTTGGTTATTTTCTCTTAAAATTACTAGGTGTGAGCTATTATTTGTTGGATTCATTGGATTTATTGATAAAATTGAATCGTTCGATATGCCGAACCTCCACCTTTGCGTTTGCACTTCTGCTATTGTAATACTACTACCAGCTACTGTAAATAAAACTTCCTTCACACCAGCGGGGCCATTGATACGACTATGGACAATTGCAAATGGTGGATAAACCCTTCGTGTACCCTGTTTAAATGCGACTCTAAATGTACTGGCTAATGGCAATCTACCTAATTCTACCCCATGAATTGCATCAAAATGCCTCACATCTCCATCTGCACCACATGAAAATAAACTGAATTTGTCATCAGACAGTATTGCACAATTAACGCGTCCACGATGAGAAGGGAATTCCCTACAGAGTATGGGTTTGGCATTAGGATTATAATGCTCACGATCGTCGTCGTTGTTGTTTTTGTTGTTATTATTATTATCATCATCATTTACCTCTTTTACATGTGGAGTTATACTATTTTCGTTTTTATCATGTTGTTCTATTGGCAATAAAAATAACCATGTTGCCAAGACGCCATCATCATAGGATGCTGTTAATTCATTTAACTCTACCATATATTGCAAACTTGTAATCATATCAGTAACATAATTATGCAGTCCTTTAACCACTCTTAATAAATTACCGCTGTTCAAGTTCCAAACCCAAACATCAGTTCCACCACTACCAAAAATATAATTACAATTTACAGGTGCATGTAATAACGTAATTGGTCTATCATGATCTTGCAATACGCGACGCATGACTATTTTAATCGCGCTGGCATTTGAAGCTGTCGCATACAATAATGGTGATGTCGGTGGTAAAATTTGTTGCTTTGTTGCCAATTTGGGATCATGGCTATCTTCTAAATTCCACACTTTTAAAGAAGTAGATGTGGACGATGTTACCAACTCCTCGCGCTGTTGATGAAATGCTGCAGCGACGACAGGTGCAGTATGTGCATTAAATTGTAATAATAAGGACAAAGATGGATGAAAAATTTTAACCACGGCTGGATCTACAAAACTATTTGCGCCTTTCGTACGTGGATCGCCACCAAAAACGCATATATACAAATCACGTCGTTCCGCATGCATTAAGGATACTACTAACGCTTCCATTGGTAATGCATTATCACTATTATTGCTGTGATATTTATTATTATTATTATTATTATTATCGCTATTTGTTGATTGTGGAATTAAATTTATACGCTTCAACTCTTTTCTTAATGACCATAACCTTAAGCACGTACGATCAGCAGTTAACAAATGCTGCCTTTTGTTATTAAAGCATATTGCATCAATCGTATTTACATGCCCTGGTAATTGATGCCTGACTATCATAGTACCAGAATTACCTTCTTGTTCAGGTGGTAAATGAGCCATTAAACGTAGTGGCCATATTGGATGCGATATTTGACTTTGTATGGATTCGATGCTTGTATTATTAATTGCTGCATCTTGCATTGTTATATTTTATCAGTGTTTTACTA
>MDTB01186258.1_pt1 | contig 14832 bp, 12 predicted proteins | sample 811161 | NCBI WGS metagenome assembly MDTB01 (sample SAMN05326650, study PRJNA326480) | marine metagenome | isolation source: seawater | place: Mediterranean Sea | collected 2009
CCATTTAAAAAGGCGATAGTCATTGCTCTTTCTCATCTAAGATATCCTGGATTTTATTTAGCATGATAACTCCCGTCTCCTCTGAGAATCCGTCTTCTGTCGGTGTTGGCTGTCCAGTTACTCCATCCACTGCCCCCCTATCCACTAGGTACCCTAGTATGGAACTGACCCCTAAGTCAGGTCGCAGCTCTCGATTTGAAAGCCAGTCTACCAATGCACATAAGGCATATGCACCCCAATTTGATACGTCGGAAACGATTAATTCGTCACATTGACTCAATGCTCCCCTTACACTTAATTGATCAAAACAATGGGCGATATTCCCCATGCCTATTTCATTTCCGCCATCGCCGATAGCGATGGTGGGGCAGTTGGCATTCTCAAAGTAGGGTTCGGCAGCCGAACACAATGAGGAGATGTCCTTTCCAGCAATATTATAATAGTGGCCGTCTAATGTGGCGCCTGGTCTCTCGATAGCAATGATAAGACCAGGTTGAGAATGACAAAATAATGATCTTACACTCGCGGTAATTTGTGTTCTCGAGCCTGTCGCTAGGGGTAGACAGCGAAATTCAGTTGCCAAAACTTCTATTAGGCAAGGATCTGATAGAATTATCGGCATTAATGCTTGGCGTTCACAGAGTTGATACAGAGAAATGGCGCCCGCAGGCCCATCGGTTTCAAACGTTTCTCCAACCGGAAACCCCGTGATAATCAGGACTTCACCCGAGGTGCAGAGCAATGTATTTGCTGCTCGTAACAGATATCCACCGGTTAGGTATTGTCTAACTTTGTTCATCCCGCGGGGATTTCTAGCTGTGAGTGCCTCCTCGAGCTTGAGGGAAATTTCGTAGTCCTCTTTGTCCCTCACCGCAGTCGCTCCAGTAAATAATTATGTTCGAGCCACTGAATACGATCTGCCTCCTCGGGGCTACAGGAAACAAATCGAATGTTTTGACCAGGTCGGGCTTGAGCGAGTCGCACGCAGTCACTCAGGATGACAGCACCTGGTTTTGGATAACCTCCAACAGTTTGTCTATCAGCCATCAATACGATCGGTTGCCCATCTGGTGGGATTTGAATCGCCCCATGGCAGGTTGCCTCCGACTGTAGCTTCTGAATTCCGGTGTCGAGAGGTTTTCCCGACAAAACTATTCCCATTCGGTTTGAATTTGCGGACACGCAGAAAGTTTCAGATACAAGTGCTTCTCGAACACAGTGTGAGATTGATTCGTATTGAAATCCAGGGATAAATCTCAGCATTAATATTTCAGAGGGTTCCGCGATGGTGAGATTTGGATTTGGCCGGATTGATGAATTCAATGGGTTGCCTAAAGTGATTCGGTCCCTGGCTTTAAGTAATCTGCCGTGATGTCCGCCGATTCCCTCTCTTGGAGATGTGCTTCGGCTATTGAAAACAACCGGAGTATCCATCCCGCCAGAGATGTGTAGGTAACTGTAAACACCTTTATAGCCCGGGCTAATGAGAATCTGTTGTCCAGCAGAGATAGTGTGAATGGCGTCTGAGGGGGAAATATCACTACCGATTCTTAGCTCACAGGGAGCCCCAGTAATTACTAATTGACAGTTATGTGAAGATATTGCGCTGAAGTATCCATAAGCTATTTCGATGGCAGCCTCGTTGTTTTTGTGCCCCAGCTGGTGCTGCCCGGAGGCAAGTGCGAAGGGGTCCATGGCGCCGGAGGGGGAGATTCCAATATGTTGAACTCCGGCGCGTCCGATATCTTGAACAGAGCTAGCAATCCCTGGATTAGCAATGACTAACTCCCTCATCTTTGACTCATTATCTTGTTATATCTAGTCTTATCAATCGGCTCGAATTTTACTGTATCTCCGATGGTAAGTCGGTTAGGTGTTTTTGCATCAGGGTCGAATAATTTCTCAGGGCAAGAGCCAATTAGCCGCCAACCTCCGGGTGACTCGCAGGGGTACACTGCAGTTTGGCGATCAGCAATAGCCACGGCGCCAGCCGAGACACGTGGTCTTGGTGTACGCAATCGAGGTGTCGATATTCTTTTATCAATATTTCCGAGATAGCAAAAGCCCGGAGCGAAACCTGTGGAGAACACGAAATACAACTTTTCAGAGTGTAATTCAATTATCGAGTCGATTGTCAGACGCTTCTCATCAGCGAGCCACTCCAAGTCGGGCGCGACACTGGGGTGGTAATACACCGGGAGGTAGACTGCCGGTTTGGGGTTACTGATTGGTTCAAATTGCTTTTGGAGCGATCTGTCCCCGCAATCTTTTAGCCATGCAATCGTGTTGTCTCGCTCTAACTCCAAGGGTTTGAAAAATATTGTTATCGTGCTGTAACTGATAATAATGTCAGTGGCTGACTTACCGAACTTTCGTTTGGCAGTGTCCTTTATTTCTAATAATTGTTGAGTTAGCGCTGGACTTGGCTCTGCATCGATAGCCAATCGGAGCCCGAGCTCACCCGCAGGCCCTACTTGGCACGTCATTTAATCGTTATCCAGAGCTTGGCGGATCGCACCGATCAGCTCTAAAGCATCTGGGTTGTCGCCATGAACGCAGATAGTATCTGCCTTGACTGGAATACGTTTTCCTTGAGGTGTTCTGAGTCGATTCTCAGTGATGTCTGTAGCTTGAAGTGCGGCTTCTATCGGACCAAGAACTGCACCGGGTTTGTCACGATCTAAAAGAAGCCCCTTATTCGTGTAGGCACGATCTGCAAATGCCTCGTAGCGAAGCGTCAGACCATGCGCGACTGCAAGCTGAACCGTTTTGCGGTCGCGGGGCGTAGCCAGCACCACCAGCTCGAGGGTTGCATGCCAACCCGCCACTGCAGCCATGATTTCATTTAGTATTTCAGAGTCTTCCAGCATTGCGTGATACATAGCGCCATGAGGTTTTACAAAAGAAACTTTTCCCCCATGCGAACGGGCAATGCCGTCAAGGCCACCAATTTGATGGTGAATGAGATCGATTAAGCTCTGCCCACGAATATTCATAGCTCGACGTCCAAAACCCTGTTTGTCGGGATATGAGATATGGGCTCCTATTTCGGTGCCATGTCTTCGTGCCATGACGACACATTGCCGCATTGTAGAGGCATCGCCGGCATGCCCACCACATGCGATATTGGCCGCATCGATAAGAGGTATTATGGCTTGATCATTGCCCATCACCCACGGCCCAAAGCTCTCGCCCAAATCACAATTAAGACTGAGATTTCGAGCCATTTACAGTAGCGCTAAATCTGTGTTTTTCATGTCTGTGATCAACATATGACCAGGCTCGTGAGTAATAGCAACGGGCACGCGAGCGTTTTGTAATGCTAACTGAGGGGTAACACCACAAGCCCAAAAAAGGGGGATATCGTTATCTCTAACGGTGACAGGGTCACCAAAATCTGGCTCCTCTAGATTGTAAATGCCAATTTGCCTCGGGTCACCTATATGGATTGGTGCACCGTGAGTCGAGGGGAATCGAGAGCAAACTTGAATAGCTCGGATCGCTTGCCTAGCCGGCATTGGTCGCATGCTTACGACCATATTGCCTGTGAATGGCTCTGCTGACGCGCATGAAATGTCTGTTTTATACATTGGGACATTGACACCTTCACTGATGTTTCGGATTTCAACACCAGCATTTAGCAGTGCTTCTTCAAAAGAGAAAGAGCAACCCAAAGCGAAAGCCGTCCAGTCATTTTGCCAAATATCTCTTATGTTTGTTGTTTTTCTCAGCTTTATGCCATCTTCCCACAATATATAACTGGGAACATCTGTTCGTATATCCAAGTCTTCAGCTAACTCAGGTAGGCGATGATTGCCTGGCTCAGGGCTAATGGCAAGTAATGGACAAGAGCGTGGATTTTTCTGACAAAAAGTGATAAACGGCATGGCAAAGATTTGCGGAAGTATCACTATATTACATTGAACAAAGCCAGGAGCTAGACCAGAGGTTTGGCCAGTAACAATCCCTTCACGGACATTAAGTCTAGTCTTTTTGCCGGTATTGCTCATACTGATGATTATGCTGGAGTGCCCTTGGAAAACAAGGTTTAAATATAATGCTGGTCAAAAACAAGATCAAAGAGGGGGATTAATGCCGCACTTCTCTACCCATGCTATCAACCAACCGGATCAGCCGGCGTACATCATGGCTAATTCTGGAGATGTTATCACCTATGCTGAGCTGAATAATCGTTCAAACAAGATTGCGCATTTGTTCCGATTTTGTGGTCTGGCGCAAGGCGATCATCTAGCTATGATGCTTAAAAATTGCAAAGAGTTTTTGCAGGTGGCCCAGGCTGCCAGTCGTGCAGGGCTCATCTTCACACCTATTAGTACGCATCTCAAATATGAGGAGACCGCCTACGTTTTGGAAAACTGTGAAGCAAAACTTTTTATCGCTTCCGCCGATTTGGGCGAGACTCCCCGGAGGGCGGCAAGAAAGGTCGGTTTGGTCCATTGTTTTTCTGTTGGAGGGGAAGTGGCAGGATTTGCAGATCTAGATGATGTTTTATCTGACTTGCCTGAAACTCCAATAACGGACGAGAGCTTTGGTGTGCCAATGCTTTATTCATCTGGGACGACTGGCCAACCAAAAGGTATTTATCAAAAACCTCACTCGGAGACTATCCATGTGCCCCACGCATTGGAGCAAACAGTTGGCAAGTGCTTCGGCTTCAATCTTCGGACAGTGTATCTGTCTCCGGCCCCCCTATATCATGCCGCACCCTTGCATTACAACATGTTGGTTCTTAGTTTGGGCGGAACATCAATTATCATGGAGAGCTTTGACGCTGAGGAATCACTAAAGCTCATCGATTTATACAAAGTGACCCATAGCCAGTGGGTGCCGATTATGTTTGTGCGGATGCTCAAACTGCCTCAGAAGCTCCGTGATGGTTTTGATTTGGGCTCGATGGTGGTGGCAATTCATGCAGCAGCACCTTGTCCAATTGAAGTCAAGGAGGCGATGATAAATTGGTGGGGCCCAATAATTGTGGAGTATTACGCGGCCAGCGAATCGATAGGTTTCACTTTAATAGACTCTCCGACCTGGCTATCTCACAAGGGTTCGGTGGGCCTACCGCTATTTGGTGACCCCCGAATTCTCTCAGAGGACGGCGATGTGCTGGGTCCATTGGAGGTAGGGGAGGTTTATTTTGCTGATAATCGTGGCTTTGAGTATTTTGGTGAGCCCGAAAAGACAAGCAAAGCCTTTAACGATCGTGGTTGGGCCACTACGGGAGATATGGGTTACCTTGATGAACACGGCTTTCTATATTTGACTGATAGGAAGGACTTCACGATTATCTCGGGTGGGGTCAATATATATCCTGCCGAGATTGAAGGTCTATTGATTACACATGAAAAAGTGGCCGATGTCGCGGTTTTCGGAATACCAGATTCGGATTTTGGAGAGTCAGTCTTTGCGGTTGTTCAGCCAGCAGCCGGGGTGGAGGTCGACGAAACTACTGAAATGGAACTGATTGAATGGATGCGGGAAAGGCTGTCAGGTATCAAGATTCCGCGTAAAATTGAGTTCAAAGATCAATTGCCTCGAATGGATAATGGTAAACTGTACAAGCGACACTTGATTAATGCTCACAGGCATTGACGCCTTTTCAATAAAGGTCTGATTGCCGGACACAAAATTTATTTCTTAAACCCTGGAGATGTCAGTGGTTAGTAAAATCGAACTTAGGAAACTAGAGCGTAATCTGTCCGATGCTTTGACCTACGAGGACTGGAGGCGTGCCGCACTTGCTCACGACGATCTCACGGGCATGTCTGAATGGAGAAATGAAGAGCCGTCAGATCTCTACGATCATGCGCAAATCCGTTACCGGTTGGATCGACTGAAAAAATTTCGTCGGCAGAAAGATTGGTTAAAACTGCTTTATGCGCTCAATGAGGGAATTCACGGAAACATGGGTGGCATGGGAAAGAGTGTCTTGTATCGACAGGCTATGTCAGGCACAAAAATCCTCATTGAGGAATATATTCAAGAAATTGATGTTTCACTTCGATTGATCGCTGAACTGCCTGACGAGATCATTCCCACACAACAAAAGCTGGATTTCTTCTATCGCAGTAATGTTTGTTTTGGAAGATCTGCCCTGATGTTGAGTGGGGGTGGTGTTTTAGGCTTCATGCATGTAGGAGTTGTCACAACGTTGCTTCAACACCATTTGCTACCGCGTGTGATCTCGGGATCGAGTGCTGGAGCGATATTAGCTGCAGTGCTGGCCAGCCATACCGATGAAGAACTGTCAGCGCTAGATCTGGTCGATATGATTGAGTCGACTGCATCTGAGACTAAAGGGGTTTTAGCAAGTTGGATAAGTTCTGTGGGTCATCGTTTAACCTCTGAAAATACGGAGCAGCTAATCAAGATTTTAGTCCCCAATCTTACTTTTTCTGAGGCCTATGCTCATACCGGACGCCAAGTAAGCATGACAGTCGCTCCAGCGGAGCCTCACCAACGTTCACGTTTGCTCAATGCCGTATCTTCTCCGAATGTTTATCTGCGCTCTGCCGCGATGGCGTCTTGCGCTATTCCTGGGGTCTTTCCCCCGGTAATGTTGAAGGCTAAGAATGAGCGCGGAAAGTCGCAACCGTATCTACCAGCCAGGCGCTGGATCGACGGTTCGGTCGCAGATGATCTTCCCGCAAAGCGTTTATCACGTCTCTATTCTACAAATCACTACATTGTGAGCATGGTTAATCCAGTAGCAAGAGCCTTTTTGTCCAAGGGAGATCGTCCCAGGCCCTTCAGGCAGGCTATAGGCTCACTGGGTGTCGGTATTGGGCGTGAAATGCTCAATTTCTATAGGGGCGTTGCAAAAAAATATGGTGATAACTGGCCAAAATTCAATATGTTGATGCATAGTATTCATGCATTGCTTGATCAAGAATATTCTGGCGATATTAATATTATTCCTTCCTTCAACCTGCAGAATCCATTAAACCTGCTTACACAGCCAGATCAAAGTGAGTTACGCGAGTGGGTTTTGGAGGGTGAGCGTGCTACCTTCAGTAAATTGGAGTCAATTCGAAGGTGCACTCAAATTTCTAGGACACTCGAGGAAATCTTGCACAGATTCGAGTACGGCGATCTCCGGCCTGCACCGGGAAGCTATAGCCGGCCGAAAAGCTCAAGGCGACGCCCTCCACCAACGGCTAAGCAGATGCAGGCCGTAAATGCCGAGAAAGTCAAGATAAATAAGGGTAGTCTAGGAGGATCTGTGGGACAAAAACCGCGCCTGAAAGAGAAGCCCCAAGCTAAATCTTTGGCTCGAAAGGAAACACAGATGGTGTAAGAACTGTTTTTAATCCACTTTCAGTACTGATCGGTAATGTACGCCGCCCCTATAGCTGCTAATGGGCCCACGAGCATTGCCCTACTCTCTGCTTCGAAACTTGATGCGGTACCGATTTGCGATCGCTTTTTTATTCCCTGGAGTATGGCGGCAATCCTAAAAAAGCAAAATGCCATATAAAAGGGCCAGTTTTCGATTTCACCTCGCCCAGTTCTTGCGCAATAACTCTCAATATACTCCTCGTCCGATGGCAACCCCAGTTCACCTCGGTTGATACCTGCTAGACCAGGCATTCCTCCTTCTCTGGGGAATTGCCAAGCCATGAGTTGGTATGCTAAGTCGGCTAAGGGATCGCCGAGTGTAGAGAGTTCCCAGTCAAGTATGCCAATAATTTTGGGCTCTCTTGGATCAAAAATAAGATTATCTAGCCTGTAGTCGCCGTGAACGAGAGCGACGGTCTCGTTTCTCATCGGAATATTTCCTGGTAGCCAAGAGATAAGTCTTTCCATATTTTGCATCCTCTCGGTCTCGGATGCTCGATATTGCTTGGTCCAACGGCCAATTTGCCGGGCATAATAGTTTCCTGATTTACCATAATCTGCCAACCCTATTTCATCCACATTCACATTATGAATCAGAGCCAGCACTCGATTCATTTCATCATAAATGGCGCTTCGTTCCTGATTTTTTACTTCGGGTATGGCTGGATCCCAAAAAATACGACCATCCTTAAATTCCATCAAATAGAACATCGACCCAATCAAATCGGGTTCCTTGTAAATTGCTATCACCCGAGGTACCGGGACATTTGTTGCTTTTAGTGATTTCATAACGCGAAACTCGCGATCCACGGCGTGAGCAGAGGGAAGCAGCTTCCCTGGGGGACTGCGCCTCAAGACATATGCTTTTTTTCCTGCCATTATTTTGAAAGTGGGATTTGACTGACCACCCGCAAATTTTTCGGCGGTCAGATCACCGGTAAAGTCTGGTAAATGCTTACGTAACCAAGGTTGAAGTCGAGGCAAATCAAGATCTTGCGTGATCATCGTTAGTATCCAGTAATTCTAATGAGTCAGTCTTTAGAGTATCTTGCGGGAGTGCATTGATTCAATAAGGGTGATCTATTATTTTGACCAGACCATTGCCACGAGGGAAATATCAGTAATGACCAGCAATTTTGACAATTATTTAAAAGCTAAACAGATGGTTCTTTCTGAGGGTAATTTGCTCGAGATTATTGATATTGATTGCAATGGAGAGCTATTGGGTAGTTTTAAGCACGCCCCAGCTTGCTTAAGAGATTTTTGGCTAATGGCACTGGCCCATGACGACAAGGAGTATTTGGTTTTTGGGGAAGAACGATGGACTTACACTCAGGCAGGCGAGATTGTAAGAAATTTTTCTGAATGGTTGCTGTCTCGAAATATTGGGCCTGGAGATCGAGTTGCGATTGCGATGCGCAATTTCCCCGAATGGATCTTTGCTCATTGGGCCGTCGTATCACGAGGTGCCACAGTAGTCGGCCTCAATGCTTGGTGGGTCAGTGATGAGATGGCGTATGCTTTGAGAGATTCTAGACCCAAATTGCTCATCATGGATGAAGAGCGATCGCAAATTTTCTCAGAGGTCGCTCCAAACTTTCCAGATCTCCAATTAGTCGCTGTTCGGACTAAAGAACCATTTGAATCCGCTACCCCGTGGGAGGACGCAATTATTGAAACTGGGCAGCTAGCGACTGAATCTATAGCTCCAGGTGAGGATGCTTGTGTTTTTTATACTTCTGGGACGACCGGCCGTCCAAAAGGGGCAAGACTTTCCCACGCCGGTTGCGTGACAAATGTTATGAATATCCTCGCTATGGGTCAAATATTTGCGACAGCGAGTGCTTTATCTCAAGGCCTGGCAGTTGAAAAGCCGGTTAGTCCACCGCCACTTATCTCCCTAGTGGCGACTCCCATGTTTCATGTGACTGCGAATAATTGTGTGATGCAGGCCACCACCTTGGCTGGTGGCAAGCTGGTGCTGATGCACAAGTGGGAGTCGTCGGAAGCGCTGAGGCTAATAGAGGCGGAGCAAATAAATTCATTAAGTGCCGTTCCCATGATGACACGCGAGTTACTATTTAATCCGGAGTTTACCGAATATGACACTTCAAGCTTGAGTTCCCTCGGAGGTGGCGGAGCCGCGATGCAGCCTGATTTGCCAAGGCTCGTGGATCAAGTTACTGAGCGAGCGAGGCCAGCTCAAGGGTACGGAATGACGGAGGTTTGTGGAATCATTACATATATTACCGGCGAGTTATTCCTAGAGAGACCTGAAAGTTGTGGCCCACTCGTTCCAACTCTCAAAGGGAAAATTGTTGATGAAGAGGGGGAAAGTCTTCCGCCTGGCGAGCCTGGAGAGGTGTGCGTTAAGGGTTTGCCGGTCATAAAGGGATACCTCAACAGAGATGATGCAACGGAGGAGGCAATCAATGATGGTTGGCTTTATACAGGAGATATTGGTTATTTTGATTCAGATGGTTTCCTCTATTTAGTGGATAGAGCTAAGGACATGATTTTGCGTGGCGGTGAAAATATTTATGGTGCTGAAGTTGAGGCCGCCATTTTTACCCACCCCGCAATCCTTGAGGCTGTCGCTTTTGGCGTACCCGACGATCGATTGGGCGAAGAAGTGGGTGTGGCAGTGCATTTAAAGCCCTCAGCCATGCTGGATGCGGGCGGTCTTCGCGAACACATGAGTTTCCGACTTGCAGCTTTTAAAATACCAAGATTTGTCTGGTTTTTAGCCGAACCATTACCCAGAAACGCAAATGGAAAGTTTTTGAAGCGGGAGCTTCGTGAGGTTCTGGAAGTCTCTTCCGCGGATTGATGAGAAATTACTGAGGTATCTAATGAACTAAATTTTGACGAATAAAAGCTTGGTTCATCTGACACGCAACACTTTATAATTTTCCTACGAGAATCTTCTTCGATTCAGTAACCTAAATTGACTTTACGGAGGATCTTTTTCTGATTCCGGCCTTATTGAGTCATGAGAGAGTCGTCCGGTTCATTTGTTGCGCTTCAATGCCTGATCATGAATAAGATTCAGTCAGGTCGGTTAAATTCGGGGGGAGATTTGAAAGTGGGTTCGCTTAATGGTTATAAAATAGTGGAGTTGGCAGGAATTGGTCCAGCTCCCATGGGTGGAATGATTCTTGCCGATATGGGGGCAGAGGTTATTCGAATTGAGAGAGTCGCTCCCAACGACCAAAAAGTTTTGGACCCAATTAGTGGCCGAGGGAAAAAGTCTGTTGCTTTGGATCTGAAGGCCAAAAACGCGCGTGCCGCATTACTCACCTTAATTCAAAACGCAGATGTATTGATCGATCCTTATCGACCCGGGGTGTGTGAAAAACTTGGATTAAGTCCCGATGAGTGCTTCAATCGCAATGCTCGGTTGGTGTTTGCCAGAATGACTGGCTGGGGGCAAAAGGGCTCACTGGCGCATACAGCAGGCCATGATTTGAATTACATAGCAATTACTGGAGCCCTACACGCAATTGGGCGAAGGAGAGAAAAACCAGTGGTCCCACTTAATTTGATCGGAGACTTTGGCGGCGGCGGGATGTTGTTGGTGAATGGTATTTTGGGCGCACTTCTGGAGGCTGGCAAGTCAGGTAAGGGCCAAGTTGTTGATGTAGCGATGGTCGATGGTACCGCACAACTTCTATGGATGATGCAAGAACTTCAGCAAAAGGGGAGTTGGAATACTGAAGAGCGAGAATCAAATCTCCTTGATGGGGCGGCACCGTTCTATGATACTTATGAATGCTCAGATGGTAAATATGTCGCTATTGGATCCATTGAGCCGCAATTTTATTCATTACTCTTAGAGAAGGCGGAAATCAAAGATCCCGAGTTTTTGAATCAGTATGAAGTAACGCAGTGGCCTGACTTGAAATTAAAAATGTCTCAGATAATTTCAACCAGAACACGGGATGAATGGTGTCAGATTATGCAAGGGACAGATGCTTGTCTTGCACCCGTTTTGACAATAGAGGAGGCGACCCAGTACCCCCCAAATGTTGAGAGAAGGTTGTATACGGATGTTCAGGGGTTCACCCATCCGTCCCCGGCGCCACGATTTTCAAGAACCCCATCCATGATAAGGCATGGTGCCAGAGTGCCCGGGGCAGACACTGCGGAGGTCCTGGAATCAATAGGAGTAGCAGTGCCTATAATAAATGAGATGCTTAAGGATGGCAGTGCATACCAGGCGTAGTCGAATACTTAATGGGAGTCGTTATGACACATTACGAGACAATCTTACTTGAAAAATACGAACGAGTTGCCCTAATTACGCTCAACAGACCAGAGAAATTGAATAGCTTTAATAGTACGCTGCGCCGGGAATTTTGTGATGTTGCTCTTAAGATAAACAAAGACGATAACATTTGGGTCGTGGTTTTGACGGGAGCGGGCCGAGCATTCGGTGCGGGGGCAGACTTGTCGGATACCGAAAGCCCTCTGCCTTTAGTAGGAGACCAGGTCGAGCATATGCTCAATGAGGAATATAAACCAGGGATTATGGAAATTTATAATGCTCCTAAACCCTGGGTTGCGGCAATTAATGGGCCTTGTGCTGGGATATCCTATTCGTATGCCATGGCTTGCGACCTTGTTTTGATGGCCGCGACAAGTTACCTCTATCAACCTTTCTCCAATATTGGTTTGATTCCTGATGGCGGTGCGACAAAACTGCTGCCAGAATTGATCGGACCAAAGCGTGCGTATGAGTTGATGGTTTTCGGAGAAAAAGTGGGTGCGGAAAAAGCTATCCAAATCGGTCTGGCAAATCGAATATTGCCGGATAAACGTTTTCTTGAGGAGACGATGACATTCGCAAGAGATCTTGCAGGAAGATCCCCACTTTCTCTCAGATATACCAAAGAAGCTCTTCATTTCTCTGCCACAAGCACTTTAGCCGATTCGATTTCCAAAGAGGCTGCAGTGCAAAGTTATTGTGTAGACAGCGAAGATGCAAGAGATGCGGCATTGGCTTTTTTTGAGAAGCGAAAGCCAAATTGGGCGGGCAAATAGGTCTTCCCGGATGAATTATCATGCCGCTCGCAACATCAGCTATATCGTAGACGAATGGGCGTGAGCAATATATTGCGAAGCAGCAGTCAGGGAACAGCAAGTTTGAATTCTTTTCTCAGAAGATGGCTAACTTATATTTTTTGTTCACTAGCATTGACGACCTTTGTAGCCGGCTGGCTTCATGGTGCAGAGAATATGCAGTTGTTGTGGGGGGATACCCACCTTCACTCCACATATTCCTCGGATGCCTTTGCGAACGGAAATATGACCGCTACTCCGGATACTGCTTACCGATATGCGAAGGGTATTCCCGTGGAACATCCGTGGCACAAGGCACGGGTGCAAATTGACAACCCGTTGGATTTTCTCGTGGTCTCAGACCATGCCGAATTTCTTGGTGTGATCCGGAGCCTATATTTGAATCCAGTGATTTCAGAGGGGCTAAGTTGGCAGGAAGAACTTTATGCTAGGGTCGTTCAGTACTTGCTCAGATACGCAATGGATAACCAGTCAAATTCAGGACTGCTAGGTTCTTTCCACCCAACGGGAAGGCAGTTGTTTAATAGCGTTTTGCCTCAGCCCTCAGAGAATGCTGCAGCAGCCATGAAGACTTGGGACGAGAGTCTTCAGCGAGGTCGAATACCTTTGCAACCAACCGTCGAAGTGGACACGTGGAAACTTATTACCGATGCAGCTGATTTGCATAACGACCCTGGGGTATTTTCTGCTCTAATTGGCTGGGAATACTCACTGATTCCGGGTGGTGCCAATCTACATCGCGTGGTCATATCAGATATCGACGAGGCCTTAGAGGGGATAACGGGCTCAACAAGCGCAGCCGTGCTGAACAAATTGCGAAAAACCCTCGAGCCAATCTATCCCGTTCTTAAGCGATCTGCTGAAAAGACAGTGACAGAACGCAAGGAACTTGCACTAAGGAAAGCTCAAAAGACAATGGGTGATGAGCTCAAGCGCCTACAATATTTACAGTCCCTCAATCCTTTGGTGCGAGAAGACGAAATCAACGGCCTTTCGGAACGGTCCGAAGCTTGTTTAGCGGCCCTAGCAAAAGCTTATCCCAAAATGGAAGGGTTACGAGTCTGTATAGCTGTCTAGTCACTCGGACGATACCAAATTGGCGAAGTATAGGCGCGCTCTTGTATAGTTTGCGGGCGCCGCGTATCGACATCTTTATCAAGAGCAAGTGCATCTAGAAAAGAGTGTCGGGCGGTCGGTATTTCTAGTACACGAACATAATAGAAAGCGGATATACCTGGGTCGAACTCAGGGTCGGTCCAATTGACCGTAAGCCTGGCTGCACCAATCGTATTGTTTGTGTCTCCAGTCTTTGGGTCCACTGAGTTTCCTATCTGTTTCAAACTACCATCTGTCAACAAGCGATCATCGCCCGCCCAAGCCACATTGAATACGCGCTCATAAGATTTTCCTGAGGTGTCAACCCAGCCCTTAACAACTTGCAGACGATCCAAGTGAGCACCTAGTGGGTCTGCTTGAGCCTCAATCAGTAGGTTAAATCGATCACCGGGATTCGAGCCTAAAACCTCCCCGCCCATGGGCACCACGCTTTCTTCGAGACTATTTAGGAAATCTGCAGATTCTATTTCAAAATCTTTCATATTCATCCCACCGAAAACTCTCACGGCAATCCGAGTTCCAGTAGTCGCATACACATGACGACGACGCATCGCTGATATAATCGCCTCTCGACTATTCTCCGTAGCCCAGACCGCAGCCAAACCTTGAGCGCTCATACCCCATCCAAAGGTGCTTCGCGCATCCTGCGACCAACCTAAATTTTTGCGAGAAGGGATTGAGTCTGTAGCCATCTTGCCGTGAAAATTATTTTCCTCTGCTGAGGGCAACGCGGTATGAGCGTCGGTGGATCCAATAACGCCAAATTTATAAGGGTTAGAGCCTATCTTCTGATCTAGTTCCAAACCTGTCATCAATGCGCTTCTTATATAATCACCTCTCTTGGGCTTGTAATCGGTCCATTCGCGTTGGATGTAATAGAGATAAGTCTCAAAATCTGCAAATGGGTCGTCAGGCGAGAGGAATGGATGTGTTTCGGAGTCTCCTTTGATTTGCGTAATCTCTACTATAGGCTCCCAGAACCTGCGAATGTCGGCATATTCAGCGCTAATATCTGCACCTGCTACATCACGAACATCGAACATAGACCCTTTCGAAATGTTAGAGTTATGTGGAATCGCAATGAAGTCGGCACCGGTGGCAGCGCTCGTTTGCTCTAACCACTTCCATAGATCAATTGGATAAGAACTGTCAGTAAAGCCAAATGGCATAAAGGTTTGAGCTTTTGGGGCGTCGATATCTGATATGACCACGCGATGTAGATTGGCACCACCCGGAATCAGTGAGTATTCCCAGCCAATTAGAGCAGAAAATACC
>MDTB01160500.1_pt1 | contig 14830 bp, 11 predicted proteins | sample 811161 | NCBI WGS metagenome assembly MDTB01 (sample SAMN05326650, study PRJNA326480) | marine metagenome | isolation source: seawater | place: Mediterranean Sea | collected 2009
CTCACACGGAGGTCTCTCTTTAAAACGATTAGTTGGTTTTCAATGGTTTGATCAAGAGGCAATTTTTGGAATACCCATAGGAGTATCGGTGGATTTCATATTTTTATTTGTTTTGTTTGGAGCATTACTCGAAACTGCTGGAGGAGGAAAATATTTTTTAGATTTAGCTTTTGCAATGGTTGGTAAAATGAGAGGTGGACCAGCAAAAGCAGCTATCTTAGGATCTGGTATGACTGGTATGATTTCTGGCTCTTCAATTGCAAACACTGTTACAACAGGAACTTTTACAATTCCTATTATGAAAAAAACTGGTTTTTCTCAAGAAAAAGCCGGAGCTATTGAAGTTTCATCATCAGTGAATGGTCAAATTATGCCACCAGTTATGGGAGCTGCTGCATTTGTTATGGCAAGTTTTATTGGAGTTACTTATTTTGAAGTAGTTAAACATGCTTTTTTACCAGCTATCATTTCTTATATCGCCTTATTTTACATATCTCATTTAGAAGCTCTTAAATTAGGTCTTAAAGGGATGGATGATGCTGACGTACCTCATCTTAAGAAAACTTTTTTATCTGGATTGCATTTTTTAATACCAATTTTTGTTTTAATTTTCCTATTGGTTTACATGAGATACACCGCTGGTTTTTCAATTTTTTACGCAACTATTTCTCTAATTCTAGTCAATTTAATAAATCGTGTTATCAAAAAAACAGATTTTAAAATCGGTCTTATCGAGTGGTGGAATCAAACTATTGTGGGTCTTCAAAAAGGTGCAATTAATATGGTAGGAGTTGGAATTGCAATTGCAACAGCGGGCATAATAGTAGGAGCAGTTGGCTCCACAGGTCTAAGCACAAATTTAATTATAGTCATTGAAACAATAGCTAAAGACAATGTAATTATATTAATTTTGCTAACCGTTATACTTTGCTTGCTACTTGGTATGGGTCTTCCTACTACCGCGAACTATGTAGTGGTAGCATCATTAATGGCTTCGGTGCTAGTTGATGTAGGAAATGCCTCTGGATTTATTTTTCCATTAATTGCTGTACACTTATTTGTATTTTATTTTGGCTTAATGGCAGATGTAACACCACCCGTTGGATTAGCTTCCTACGCCGCTGCAGCAATTTCTGGAGGGGATCCACTTAGAACAGGACTTCAAGCAATATGGTATAGTTTAAGGACAGGAATTTTACCAATTGTATTTTTATTTAATCATGAACTTTTATTAATCGGGGTAGATAGTTTTTGGCAAGCTCTATTGGTAATAATTACTTCGTTAATTGGGATTTTAGTTTTTACTGCAGCCACTCAACAATGGTTTATCAATAGGTTGAGATGGTACGAGATTATAGCTTTCTTAATTATATCTTTATCATTTTTAGCTCCAGACTATGTTTTAAGTAAATTTTATCCAAAATTTAATGAACAAAAACTTTCAGTTGAAGCACTCCAAGATTTATCTTTTGATCCATCTAAAGAAGTTCATATTAAAATTACTAGAATTACTGAGTATGGGGAAAGATATAAATTGTTTGTAATAAATAAACAAAAATTTAAAAACGAATATAATTTAGAGAAATTTGGGCTAACGCTTGTTAGTCAAAAAGACAAAATTACTATCGATAAATTGAATTGGAAAGGTGAGGCAAAAAAATCTGGAATACAAATGGGAGATATTATAAGCAATCTTAAAATTGAAAATCTAAATCGTCCTAATAAAGCGATCGTTTATCCATTTGCTTTAATTTTATTGATAATATTTGGATTTACAAATTTTAAATTTGGAAAAAGCGATCCTAATTAAAAAAACACTTTAAATTTATTTCTCTTTTACTATTAGTTAACTATCGCGTATATAATACCTAGAACTATTAATATTTCCCATCCAGACATTTTATTATTACCTCCAAATGTAATTTATAAAATTTTTTATGGTAAAATTATGATTAAGTGGTTGTATTTAATTTTTTGCTACGTGGGATTGCATAGATATGAAAAAATAGATATTAATTTTAGTTTCGGACCAGGAGGTTCAACTGAAACGATAAAATGCAAAGACTGCGGTATTAAAAAAATTAGAAAAAAACTTAAATGATCAATAAAAAACTTTTTATTTTTAGCTCTTTATTAATTTGTCTATCTATTTTTATTATTTACATCTTTATCTTTATTTTTTATTTTATTTATCTAGACAATAATTTTAATAAAACCTTTAAACATAGTCAGACTATAAATTTTTATAAAAAATATATAAATACCATTGAACACTTGAGGTACGAAGATGATTATCTATCCAAAAAAATGGAAAGTGAATTAGTATTTAATTTTATTAAAAAAGACAGCAACAAGAATATAATTTTATTCCAAGGAGACTCCTGGATGTATCAACTAAATAAAAATCAATCTACAAAAAATATACTAAAAAAATATTTAACAAGATTTACAAAAATCGTGAATGGTGGAACTTCGTCTTATTCTCCGTCCTTAATGTATAAGCAATTTCAAATATTGGAAAAAGATTACGATATTAAACCAAAAGTCTTGGTCATTTATATTGATCAAACTGACATGGGTGACGAATTGTGTAGATATAAAAATTTAATTAAATATGATCAAAATGGAAAATTAGAAAGCATAGGAGCAGAAAAATATCCTTACTATAGAGGTGTTTTTAATTTACAAGAAAAAATTATTCTATCAGAGATAGATCAAAAAAAGGTAAATCGTCTTTTCAAGACTCAACTATTGATTAATTATAAAGCAAAGAAAGCTCTAGAAAGAATGAAAAAAAAATTTGTTTTAATGTTCATCGATAGCTCAAGATATAAAAAATGTAGATGGCAAGTTATTGAAAACTACAAAAAACAACTGTCCAAAGATGATAGAAGTTATTTGATTAATATTTTTCAAGAATATTTTCTATATTTAATTGGAAAAGATTTTATTGAAAAGATATTTGTTGTTACACATCCTCATAAGTTACAACTCACTACCGACAGCGAACCTATTGATATTTCCGATATAATTTCAGAAACTATTATTAAATTACCTAAAATTAGTCATATTAATTTTTCCAAAATTTTAGAAAATAACAAAAACTTTTATCAAGATTATCAGACTATTTGGTCCAATGACAATATTCATCTGAATGACAAAAATTACGATATTTTTATTAAAAAAATAGTCACAGAAATTAACTAGAGAATTTTCCAAACTCCAGAGGCTGAAGCAACAATTTTTTCTGAATTAAATATTTCACTTGAAATAAAAACTAAAGTCTTTGTCTTCTTCAAAATTTTGACTTTTCCAACTAATTTATCATTTAATTTTCCAGCAGAAATAAATTTAATATCTAAGTTAATTGTTACACATCTTTTATTACCTGCTGCAATGTGAGCGGCGTTACCCATGCCAGTATCGGCGATCTTTGCAATAAAGCCACCGTGAGCAATACCGCCTGTATTTAAAAAATTTTCTTTTATTTCGATACTAAATTCAAAGCTTGTTTCATCTATCTCTTTAAAAGATAAATCTCCTATATTTTGCATAAAACCTTTTTTAGTCTCGTCCATAAGTTTTTTTATCATAAATTGGAGCTAGTTGAGAGAAAATTACCGATAATAATATTAGCACTATTCCAAATATTTTAAGCTCACTTAAGAATTGGTTTAAAAGTATCCATCCGAAGATTGCTGCAAAAACACCTTCAAGTGAAAAAATAATTGCAACAGGAGCAGGAGATAAGTTTTGTTGACTATAAGCTTGTAATAAAAAAGCTATTCCACTAGATAAAACACCAGCATAAAGAAGTTCTTTTTTTTCCAATAATAAATTTCCTAGTGAGATATTTTCAAAGGCTAAAGAGGGAATTAAAACAATTATAGATCCAATTAAACAAGTTCCCATCGTTATAGCAATAGGATAATTAAAAAATTTTAAAAATTTTGATAAACAAACAATGTGAAAAGCCCAAAAAAAAGCTCCGAATAAGACCAATGAGTCTCCTAATCTTACTGTTACATTATTTATTTCGGTAAGCAAAAATCCTCCAATTATACAAACGAAGACCGAGGGCCAAACAGACCAATGAATTCTTTTGGAAAATAAAAAATACGATATAGCGGGAACAATTAGGACATAAAATATTGTAAATATTGCTGCATTTGCAACATCAGTATAAAGTAATGAGTATTGTTGTAATGCAAATCCTCCACTAAGAAAAAGCCCAAGAAGAGTTAGATAAATTAAAACAATATTGTAAGAAAAATTTTTTTCTTTAATTTTTTTAAATTCAAAAAAGAAAAAAAAAGGGACTAATATAATAAAACCTAAAAACATTCTTCCAGTAGTAAAAGAAAAGGGTCCGATATAATCCATTCCCATGTCTTGAGCAATAAATGCTGTACCCCACAAAAATGAACATGAGATAGCACAGATCAATGAGATCAATTTTTTATTCATGATGCTTATTATTGTAAATTAAATTAAACAGCAAGCTTGAAAGCAAAATCTTTACCTAGGCACTTACTTAAATAAACACAAAATCTGGCTCCTTCAGCTCCATCAATTATTCTGTGATCATAAGATAAAGAAATCGGTAAAATTTTTCTTGATACAATTTTACCTTTCGATTTTACCAATCTGTCAAAACTTTTGCCAACACCCAATATTGCTACTTCCGGAGGATTAATAATTGGTGTAAAAAAGGTTCCTCCTATACCACCTAAACTTGATATTGTCATAGAACCTCCAAAAAACTCTTTTTTATCAATTTTTAATTCTCGGCAAAGCTTGCTAGTTTTTTTCAATTCTTCGCCAATTTTTTTGATGCTCATTTGATCAACATTTCTAATTTTAGGCACCATTAATCCATGTGGAGTATCCACAGCAAATCCTAAATGAAAATATTTTTTGTATATAATTTTATTTTTAGCTGTATCAATCGAAGCGTTGAAATTAGGAAATTCCTTAAGTGCACTAACCAAAGCTTTTGATATGAAAGCAAGTGGAGTTACTTTTATAATTTCTCCTGAATAATAATCATAGAGCGATGATCTAAATTGTTCCATCTCCGTGATATCAATTTCTTCTTGTTGAGTAACATGTGGAATCTCTGTCCATGATCTTACTAATTGAGATCCTGACAATCTTTTAACTCTTGGAATATCTTTTAATTCTACTTTTCCAAATTCTTCATGAGGGTACTCTTCTTTATGAATTTTTTTTTCTATTTTTCCTCCACTAACTGTTACTTGAGATCTGATAAAATTTTTGACATCATCTTCTGATACTCTACCGCCCCTATGTGAACCTGGTATATTTGATACGTTAGCTCCTAATTCTCGTGCAAACTTTCTAACTTTTGGGCTTGCTGATTTGGCTCCACCCATTGATGTTGCTGGAATAGTCGGAGAAATTACTTTTGATCTGACAATATCTTTAATAATTGTCTCGGGTTTTTTTATAACAGATTTTTTCTCGTCCGTTTTATTAGTTTCTTTGGATTTTTCATCACTTTTTAAATTTAAAATAAGATCACCTTGATTTACTTTATCACCTATTTTTACATTAATTTTTTCCACTACTCCTTCATGGGTGGAAGGCACTTCAACACTTGATTTATCACTCTCTAAAGTGATAAGAGAATCATTTTTTTTTATACTCTGACCTTGTTTGACAAGAACTTCTATGATCTCTACATCTTTGAAATCACCTATATCAGGAACAAGGATTTTTCGATCAGCCATAATTATAGATTTGGTGGAAAATCTTTTTCTTTATCAATTTTATATTTTGTCATTGCTTTTTCTGCTTCTTTTGTTGCAATCAACTGTTCTTTAGCTAAAGCACTTAATGTGTATGCAACTATATGTTCTTTATCTACTTCAAAAAATTTTCTTAGATTTTTTCTCGTATCACTCCTACCGTATCCGTCAGTGCCAAGAGAGTAAAAATTTTTATCTGTATAAGGTCTTATTTGATCAGAGAATGCTCTAGTGTAATCTGATGCAGCAATTATAGGTCCATCTTTTGTTTCAAGGCATTTCTGAACATACGATTTCTTCTTCTTTTCATTTGGATTTAATAAATTCCATCTCTCCGTCTCCATACCATCTCTTCGTAATTCATTAAAACTAGTTACACTCCATACATCCGAGTCAATGGCATAATCTCTAGATAAAATTTCGGCAGCTGAAATAATTTCTCTTAAAATCGTGCCTGATCCTAAAAGTTGGACTTTAGTTTTTCCTTTATTGTTATTTTCTTTGAAAAGGTACATCCCTTTTAAAATTCCCTCTTTGCTTCCTTTTGGTTTTTCAGGATGAGAATAATTTTCATTCATTGCTGTTATATAATAAAAAATATTTTCTTTTTTTTCATGCATTCTTCTTAGTCCATCTCTTAAAATTACAGCCATTTCATAAGCAAAAGTAGGATCGTAACTAATGCAATTAGGAATATTTGAAGCAAGTAAGTGGCTGTGTCCATCTTGATGTTGAAGACCTTCGCCAGCTAAGGTAGTTCTACCAGCAGTAGCACCAATTAAAAAACCTCTAGCTTGTGAGTCACCCGCTGCCCACGCTAAGTCACCTACTCTCTGGAAGCCAAACATAGAATAGAAGATGTATATTGGTATCATTTCTAGATCGTGATTTGTATAAGATGTTCCAGCTGCAATCCAAGAAGACATCGCACCTGATTCTGTTATACCTTCCTCTAAAACCTGTCCTCTTTTATCTTCTCTGTAAGAACTTAATTGCTCTGAGTCTACCGGCTCATATTTTTGACCTTCATGAGCGTATATTCCAATTTTTTGAAAAAAACCTTCCATTCCAAAAGTCCTTGCTTCATCAGGAATTATTGGAACTAATCTTTGTGCAAGATTTTTATCTCGTAAAAGCGCAGTTAACATTCTCACAAGCGCCATAGTTGTTGACATTTCTTTATCTCCAGTTGATTTCATAAAAGTGTCGAAAATATCTTTCGGAGGTGCTTTAATTGCTTTCGCGAAAGATGATCTTTCAGGAATGAAACCACCAAGCTTAATTCTTTTATCTTTTAAATATTTTATTTCTTCGGAGCTCTCATTTGGTTTGTAGTATTCAATATTTTTAACTTGCTTATCTGTTAGAGGAACACCAAATCTGTCTCTATAGTAGAGAAGATCCTCTTCATCTAATTTTTTTTGTTGATGTGTGGTATTAATACTCTCTCCAGATTTACCCATTCCATAACCTTTTATCGTTTTTGCAAGAATTACCGTTGGTGAACCTTTATGTTGCATTGCAGAATGGTAAGCCGCGTAAACTTTATGAGGGTCATGACCTCCTCTATTTAATTTCCAAATATCTTTGTCTGTCATAGTAGAAACTAACTCTTTTAGCTCATCGTATTTTCCGAAAAATTTTTCCCTAACGTACTCACCACCTTTAGCTTTAAAGGCTTGATATTCTCCATCAACGCACTCATTCATCCTTTTAACTAGTAGACCGGTTTTGTCTTTTACCAAAAGTTGATCCCAATAAGATCCCCATATAACCTTAATTACGTTCCAACCAGTTCCTCTAAAACTTCCTTCTAATTCTTGAATAATTTTTCCATTACCTCTTACTGGACCATCTAATCTTTGGAGGTTACAATTAATTACAAAAATTAAATTATCTAATTTTTCTCTAGCTGCTAGACCTATAGCTCCAAGCGACTCAGGTTCATCCATTTCTCCATCACCTAGAAAAACCCAAATTTTTCTCCCTTCGTCTTTAACTAAATCTCTGTTGATCAGATATTTTAAAAAGCGAGCTTGGTAAATTGCCATAATTGGACCTAGACCCATTGAAACCGTAGGGAACTGCCAAAAGTTAGGCATCAACCAAGGATGAGGATAAGATGACAAACCACCCTTTGAAACCTCCTGTCTAAAACCATCTAATTGTTTTGTTGTTAATCTGCCTTCTAAAAAAGCTCTGGCATACATTCCTGGCGCCGAGTGTCCTTGAAAATAAATTAAATCTCCACCAAATTTATTATTTTTTGCTCTCCAGAAATGATTCATTCCTACGTCATACAAAGTTGCGGCTGAAGCAAATGTTCCGATGTGCCCTCCAAGTTCAGGACTCTTTTTATTTGCTTTAACAACCATCGCAGCCGCATTCCAACGAATATAAGCTCTTATTTTTTTTTCAATATTTTGATCTCCAGGTGATTTAATTTCTATTTCGGGAGGTATCGTATTAATATATGGAGTGGTTCTTGTATCGGGAAGCACCAATCCAGATTTATACGCTTGGTCGATTACTTTATTTAATAAATAGCTCGCTCTCGGCGCACCATCGTTTTCAATTACAGAATTTAAAGACTCTATCCATTCATCTGTTTCTACTGGATCTATATCATCCTTAGAAGCAGGTTCAGCAAATACCTTTTTAACTTTTTTAATAGAACTTAAATTACCATTTGAAACACCTTTTTTCTCTGGTTCTTCTTTAATTTTTTCAACTTTTTGATTTAATTGAACCTGACCATTTTCGATAGTTGCCAAGATACTACCTTCCGAAACTTTGTCACCAATTTTTACTTTTAAGTCTTTAATTTCTCCTGAAGAAGGTGAAGGAATTTCAAGACTAGATTTATCACTTTCGATAGTAACTATTGGGTCATTCTTATTAATTTTATCTCCGGGTTTAACCAGTACTTCAATCACTTCTACATCTTTAAAATCACCTATATCTGGAACAGAAATATTTTGAGCCATATTTACTTATTATAAACTGGTTGGAACATATTAAAAAGGGGACTAATAATAAACAATAAATAGTAGGTCAAATCGCGTTAATAGTTCATTTTTTGACACATTTTATGCTATTTTTAGTCACTAAAGTTTAGTCAGATTAGGTATGAAGTGGCTAATAGATCTACTGTTTAAAAAAAAAGAAATTAAATCTCATAGAAAACTGGTTGTTCAAAAAATTTTATTAAAAAGATATTTGATGAAAAACTAGATAAAATCTGCACAACTTTTGTGAAGTTTAGAATGTAGTTCTACCAGTTTATTAAAATTTCTATTATATCCTCCTCCTAATACCCCACATAAAGGAACTTTTTTTATAAAATAATTTTCTATTACAATTTTGTCACGTTTTTCAATACCTTCATCTGTCAGATTTAGTTTACCAAGCCTATCATCAAAATGTACATCTACGCCCGCAATATAAAAAATAAAATCAAAATTTAATTTATTTAATCTTTTTAAGTTGTAGTTAAGGATATTCATATATTCAATGTCTTGCATATGCTCTTCAAGTTCTATATCTAAATCGCTTTTTGACTTTTTGGCAGGGTAATTTGAAGCACAGTGCATACTAAAAGTGAATACATCTTTATCATTCTTAAAGATCTCAGAATTTCCATTACCCTGATGAACATCTAAATCTAAGATAAGAATTTTTTTTGCGTAGCCTTTATTTTTAAGATAATTCGCTGCTACTGCAACATCATTGAAAACACAATATCCAGCACCAAAATCAAAAGTAGCATGATGACTTCCACCAGCTGTATTACAAGCAAGTTTAGAGTCCAGTGCAAGTTTACTTGCTAGTACTGTGCCACCTGTCGCTACAAATGATCTCCTTACAACGCTATCATTTATTGGAAATCCAATTTTTTTTGCGATTTAACATCTAAAGTTTTATTTTTTATTTGATAAATATATTCTATTGAGTGAGACGTTTTCAAAGTTTCGATAGAGCACTCTTTAGGGATATGAAATTTTTTGATAACTTTTGTTTTTAATAAGTGGTCTGCTAAAGCACCAAATTTTTTAATGGGGAATTTATTGTCATCGTTTATTTTTGCGACATAATCTGGATGATTAACGATTGGCAGTTGCATTATATTTTAATCATATGCTAAATATATAGAAATTATCAAAGCCCAAAAAAATGCATAATATAAAATATACCCCTTCGTTGTAAACGGCATTTTTTTGAGTTTACGTTTTCCTTTGCCTTTATATGGTTTTGAAATTTCCATTATCTTTCTATTGTCATAGCAATACCCATACCACCGCCAATACACAATGTGGCCAAACCTCTCTTTATGTCACGTTTAATCATTTCGTGTATAAGTGTTACAAGTATCCGTGTCCCAGATGCTCCTATTGGATGACCCAAGGCTATTGCTCCTCCGTTTACATTTACTTTTTCATCTGGAATTCCTAAAGTTTTTAAAACAGCTATACTCTGAGCAGCAAAAGCCTCATTAATCTCAAATAAATCGACATCTTTAATTTTCCATCCTGCTAAATCTAAAGCTTTTTTAGATGCAGGTATTGGTCCGGTGCCCATTAAAGCTGGATCTACCCCACAACTTGCCCAAGATTTAATCGAAACTAATCTTTGTAGCATTCTTTTTTCTGCTTCATCAGCAGACATTAAAGTTACAGCAGCAGCTCCATCATTTATTCCAGAAGCATTTCCAGCTGTAACTGTACCATCTTTTTTAAAAACGGGTTTTAATCTCTTTAACCCTTCTAAATTAATTTCTCTAGGATGTTCGTCTTTATTAAAATCTACTTCATTTTTTTTTGACTTGATTTTGAAATTTACTATTTCTTCTTTAAATTTATTCTCGTTTTGAGCTTTAATTGCTTTTTCTTGAGATCTAAAAGCAAATTCATCTTGATCATCTCTGGTAACTTGAAATTTTGTAGCTACATTTTCCGCTGTTATTCCCATATGGTAACCATTAAAAGCATCCCATAATCCGTCTTTAATCATAGTATCCATAATTTCAGTATCACCCAATTTTTTTCCATCTCGTAAGTGGATAGCATGGGGAGCTAAAGACATACTTTCTTGCCCGCCAGCAATAACAATTTTTGAATCTCCAGCTTTTATACTTTGAAAACCTGAAGCAACAGATCTTATTCCTGACCCACAAACTTGATTAACAATATAAGCTGGTTTTTCTTTTGGAATTCCAGATTTCATTGCCGCTTGTCTAGCAGGATTTTGACCAGTATTACATGTCAGTACCTGACCCATTATGACTTCACTGACTTCATCATTATTTATTTTTGATCTTTTAATACACTCCGATATTACTGCTGAACCAAGTTCATCTCCTGGAGTATTTTTTAGTGACTTTCCTAAAGAGCCTACGGCAGTTCTAGCCGCAGATGTTATAACTATTTCTTTTTTCATATTTCAAATTTACATTTATTAAAAACAATATCAATTTATGTTTTTTTATCATTTGATCGAGATAATGCAATCGTTATAGCCATTACTAAAAATATGTATGTGGCGTTACCAGTAGTAAAAAAACTACCCGTGGTCCTTACAGGAAACATTTCAAGCAAAAACAAAAATATAAAAGGAACAATAATTCCGTTTTTTTCTAAGCTGTAGCTAAACATGTTTCTTTTTATTAGATTATCAACAAAGATTTTTAAAATAATAATAATTAACAGAATTAAACCTACTATTCCTATTTCAGATAAAATCTCTAAATAATAATTGTGAGGATGGCTACTACAATTTAAAATATTAAAACTTTTACCACTTCTTTGGCAGTTCTTATGAAACGATTTAATACCTCCACCAATATATTTATTTTTTAGCCACGTCTGATATCCTGAATTAAGCTCTTTAATATAATTATTAGGAATTTGAACTAATTTTCCATTAACTGTAACTTCGTATTGACCTTTTACATTACCGGGAAGCTCAACTATTTTACTTTTTTTATCTTTGATAATTATAGTAGAAAAGAAATCAACAGATTCAATTATCTTGTTGTTAAAATGTCCAAAATGATCTTTGATATTTTGATTTACACTTAATAAAATTCCAATAATTAAAGTTACAGATACAAAGAGAGGTATTAAATATTTTCTTATCTTTGCGTAAGAAGAAAATACACATAGCATCAAAATCAAAAATAAAATTATAGGAATTCTATTTCCTGAAATGATTATGCTTATCAAAAACAATATAAACGTGGAGAACAATAATACTGATAAATAAAATTTTTTTTTAATTTTGAAAAAAATCAAGATTAAGAAAAAAGTGAATATAGCAAATCTTTGAAGATATGTTCCTGCTATCATCTCATCGCCAAATGGTCCTCCTAACCTTCTAGGGTCGTTTGACGTATAACCAAAAATATCTTTACCAAAATTAAATTGGTAAATTAAATCTAAACAAACAAAGTACGAACAGATTGAGCATAAGATTAAGAAAGTTTTAAAATTGATAATATTTTTTTCAACCATAATTCTGATTGCAAAATAAAACAGCAAAAATCTTAAATAAAAAACTGTTTTTATGAATATAATATTATCAGGGAAAATTTTCGAATCTTTAAAAAAAAAATTGTTAAAGAGTCCAGCAATGAGAACATAAGCAAAAAAAATGATTATTAACTTATCAATAAAGTATAAATTGATTTTAAGAACATCTTTTCCACGGAAATAAATAGCGCAGATCAGGAATAGTAAGATATTAATGTTTAATACGAGATTGCCCGCGATAAAACTAATTGGTATAAAAGAAAATAAAGAGTTTATTAAAAAAGTTTCATAATTGATTTTTTTAGGTGAAATTAACATTTTTAATAATATTAAATATAATTTAAATTACTTCAATATAAATATGATTTTTAGATTTTTTTATGAACTTTTTTAAAAACAATAAAATTGCGCCTGTAGCTCAACTGGATAGAGCGCTTGGCTACGGACCAGGAGGTTCTGGGTTCGACTCCTAGCAGGCGCACCATAAAAAGGTTTATATGTTTAAATGGCTTATAAGAACTTCTTTACAATTATCTGTTATATATTTTTTTATTTTTATTTTAATAATTTTGTTAATCCTTACTTTTGTATTATAAAAAGTTATGTCTAAAAATTATAATCAAATTAGTCTGAAACCTGGTTTTATGAAACACAACGGTGGTGTTTTATTCAGAAATATTTCTGACACTGAATATGAATTCAAATCAACTGTTAACAAAAACCATCTTAATGCAGCTGGTATAACACATGGAGGATATTTATCTGCCTTAGTTGATGCTGGGGCAGGAACGGCAGCTCATAGGTCTGCAGACAATGCACCTTGTGTAACAATTTCTTTAGACTTAAAATTTATAGGAGCATCAAAAGTCGGAGATGAAATTATTGGTAATGTTAAAATTTTAAAAAAAACAAAAACATTAGTTTTTTTATTTTGTGAACTTTCATGTAATAATAAAATTATTACTTCTGCATCTGGTGTTTGGAAAATTTTGAAAATTAAACCTTCAAATTAAAACTAATTTCAATAAATTGACTGATAAAATAAATATTACAGATATGACTGTTATTATGATAAAATAATTTAATATAAAGCAAAATGAGAACTTTTAATCCTCCGATTCGGTCATGTTTTAGTCCATGTTTGTTCTTAAGCACTAACTACATCTGGTATTAAAATAAAAAGTTATACTAAAGATAGAAATGATCAAAAATAAAATCACTGCTGTTCTTGGGCCAACTAATACTGGGAAAACACATCTAGCTATTGAAACAATGTTGTCATTTGATAGTGGAATGATTGGATTTCCTCTAAGATTGTTAGCACGTGAAGTATATGAAAAAGTTATAAATAAAACTTCAGTTGATAAAGTAGCTTTGATTACTGGAGAAGAAAAAATAATACCATTAAATGCAAAGTATTACTTATGCACTGTAGAGTCTATGCCTATTGACAAAGATTTAGATTTTGTAGGAGTGGATGAAATACAAATGTGTTCAGATCACGAAAGAGGTCATATTTTCACTGATAGATTATTAAATCTTAGAGGAAATAAGTTAACAATGTTGATGGGATCTAACACGATCAAAAGTATTATTTCAAAATTAGATGGAGACATAGAGTTTATAAACAGGAATAGACTCTCAAAACTTTCATATGATGGTCATAAAAAGATCTCAAGGATAAATAGAAAGGCTGCAATTATTGCTTTTTCAGCAGAAGAAGTTTACGCACTTGCAGAATTAGTAAGAAGGCAAAAAGGTGGAGCTGCAATCGTTATGGGATCCCTCAGTCCTAAAACTAGGAATGCTCAAGTTGAATTGTATCAATCTGGAGATGTTGATTTTTTAATTGCCACAGATGCTATTGGTATGGGAATAAATATGGATCTTGATTATGTTTATTTTTCTAATCTTAAAAAATTTGATGGCAAAAAACTTAGGAAATTAAACTTATCTGAAATAGGTCAGATAGCAGGAAGAGCAGGAAGATATTTAAACGATGGTAATTTTGGTATCACAGGACAGTGTAAAAATATTAATGCAGAAGATGTAGATTTATTGGAAAATCACAAATTTGAGGAAATCCATTCTTTATTTTGGAGAAATTCTAATTTAAATTTTGATAATCCTAATTTTTTAATAAAATCACTTGATGAAAAACCAAGTTATAATTGGCTAAGAAAAATTCATGAATGTGAAGATGAGAAAGCTCTTAAATTTTTCTTAAGAGATAAAAATTTACAAAATGTTGGGTTTAACAAAGAAAAATTGAGTCTTTTATGGGAATGCTGTCAAATACCAGATTTTGTTAAAAAAACTTATGGAAATCATTATGAGGTCATTAGAAATGTTTTCAAATATCTTAATAGTGGAAAAGGTAAAATTACTGAGGAATATATGCGACTCCAGTTAATGAAATTAGATAATCTGGAAGGAAATGTAGATTCTTTATCAAATAGAATTGCAAATGTAAGAACTTGGTCTTATGTTTCAAATAAAAATAATTGGGTAGAAAATCAAAATTATTGGATA
>MDTB01147169.1_pt1 | contig 14829 bp, 13 predicted proteins | sample 811161 | NCBI WGS metagenome assembly MDTB01 (sample SAMN05326650, study PRJNA326480) | marine metagenome | isolation source: seawater | place: Mediterranean Sea | collected 2009
AAGGTAAGGTGATGCCCCATTGATTAGCGATGTTAGCTTCAATGGCAGGGCGATTAAGTCTTTGGTCGGATGGGTAGTAGATTACTTCGGTCAAGAAATGTTCAACAGTTGTTTCAGCTTGGTCAAATACAGAAGAATTCCCAGCCGTTAAAGTTTGTGTATTAATAATTGTGTGGTCATTTGAAGACAATTTTTGGACACCATTTATATGAACAAGGTGATTAGCTGTTGAAAGATTGGGATTTCCGATAGTGCTTATTAAATTTGCAGCAAGTGTATCGGACAGGGTAATAAAAGCATTTGGCTCGCCACTGACTAGATTAAATGACGGATTACTTATAACCATTTTACCATCAGCTTGTTTAAGATGTATCCTGGGCTTTCTATTCGCAGCACCGCTTTGGGTTAGTGGAGTAAAACCAACAACATCAGCAAAGTTGTCAGCACCACCTCGTTGGTCATTAAAGTCACCAACAAGGAATAACGAGTGAGTACCATCAGAACTGAACACAGGTTTATTTGGCGCGAAGGTGAGTTTACCTCCCGTGCCAGAAATTGCGGTTCGTCCTGTTCCATCCACAACTAAATTTCCGTTTGTAACAATTTTAGGTTGAGTAGCGGAATTTCCTTGTGACGCATGATGGTTAAATCCGCTTTGGTCGTACCACCTTGATACAAACCCATTACCACCATTTGTTGGATAGATGCCGTAGTAGTTGTTGATGTTGGACTCAATCTTGAATCGGTTAGCGGTTTGGTCTGAGGCGTAACCAATAATTTCTTTAATGGAGCCATCCAAGAAAATAGAAGAGTTGCTCCCATTCTCTATGCTTCCGATAGTAAAATTACCATTAGCTGCAAAAAGGTATGTTGAATCTCCTAATGATGTTCCACCACCATTAACACGAAGATTTGCTTCATTACTAGTATAGCAAGTGGAAACTAAAATCTCCTCACTACTTCTAACTATATACTCACGTGGAGTATTCCCGTCTGTAAGAAAAATGTAATTCTGGTATGCCCACAAAGAGGAACCAGTATAGAAAGTATTACGAGCAGTGCCAAAGAGATAACCCATTTCATCATTAGGAACGTTTACTACACCAAACAAAGCAAAGCTTTCAGTGTTACTAACTTGAACACCCGCGCCCTGATTAGTTGCAAGGGAATCGTTCGTTCCATCGAACTTTAACTCTTCAAGATAAGTTCCAGCCTCATCAGCAATCAATGGCTGTCTGGCTGATTGAGATTGGGCGGCGTGTCTGGCGTTACCTGATTGGTCGTACCAAGTGTGAACTGCTGCGGCTGAAAAGGTCTGAGTAAACGTTATATTAGTAATTGATACGTTTGCAACTGCACCAGAGCTTGTCCTAAAATATACATTAGAATTGTTATTTGGAGTGATGGTTATAGAATTAGAGCCTACGACAAGGTCTGTAAAGTCTTCTGGAGAGCCACTACGAAACGATACACCTGTTAGACTGCCTGAATTTAAAGTTACATCAAAGGTTGCTACATAAGTTCCAGCCGTTGTATTAGAAGGTAATAAAAGGTTTTTAAATCCAGTCGACCCCTCGTTATTGACTGAAAAATCAAACCCAGTTGTAGTTTCGTTACTAACATTACCAGCTAACCCACTAGTCGCTGGCTTCAAGTCCAACTTGTTAATGTTTTGAGTCAAGAACTCACCAAGCGTAGTCGCTGTGGTGTCACCTCGGTCTGGAGATTCAGTTACATCAGTAATCGCAGAGCTAGTGCTTACCTTGTCGTTGGTATCAAATGATACGTTGACCTCCACATTGTCAGATGTCCTACGGATACGCACAGCGTGTCCTGTGTAGGAAGAGTTTACCTTGCGGAGGCTAAAAGCTACGTCAGGCGAATTGTCGGGATTGCCTCCCACAAAGTTAGAAAATACTGGTGTGCCTCCATTTCCTGCCTCAACCTCCCAAACTTGAACGTCCCAAGGAAAATCGGCGTTTCCCACATCTAAATAATAAGCTTCCTCCTCATAATTGTTCCAGATTAACCACTTGGAGCCATTGTACCGAACCTGTGTACTGTTATCTCCAGTTTTTACAAAAAGAAACTTTCCGTTAACAAGAGTACCATCAGTTGTGTAAGTGCCTGAAAGCTCGGGGTCATTTGTACCACTAAACGTGAACCCAGTAATGCTAGAAGAAGTGGGAGGCAGGTCAGCAGGAAGCGTTGTCTCCTGTAATCCGTTTACAAAGTCAGCTACATTGGGAACATCTTTAGCTAAGAAATCTTTTTCTTCTGAATCCTTCTCTCGTCTGACTCTGATTACCTTATTGTTGCCCTGCTTGTCTTTAAGGTCGCGAAGGCTGAAGGCTGCTGTAGCACCACCAACAACCTTACTAAGTAGGGGGCGGGACTCACCAGCACGGTCGGAGTCGATGACTGGTGCTGTTCGGTTTACTGTGACGCTCTGCCCATTTACGTCATAATTTTTAACACCTGCCACAGCATCTCTGTCTGGGATGGTTACATTACTGGTAACACCATTACTGGTTACGCTGACTGTTCTTGAGGGCATTAGTAATTCATGTTCGCTCCGCTACCACCAGTATTAACACTGACAGAAGGACGACGAATGGTGAGTGCCGAGACGCCTCTGCGCCTTGAGCCTTGGTTACGCTTCTTTAACGCTTTGTTTTCTACCTGCTGAGCCGTCTTAGTGGGAGGGGGAGGAGGCGCAGGAGGTGGAGGAGGAGTTGGAACTCTGGGAGATGACATGCACATTTCTAGTCTTTCGTTAAGATATTTTCGTTTTGAATTTTATACTGGGATTGAAGAAAGCGAATAACCGCTCGTTGACCGTAGTAATACATCAAAGTTTCGTGAGGGGTATTAGGTTCAAAATCGTCCCGTAGTGGGAACGCTTCATCTAACCTCTTAATTAACTGAGAAGAAATAGGGGGAAAGCCTTCTGGATTATTCATATTAGTCCCGAACTCCTTTCCGTTCTAGCATCCCCAAAGCGATTGAACTGTAGCCAATCAAGTCCTTAAATATATCTGAAACAGTGTCTCCACTTGTCTCCAGAGATAAGCCTTCATTGCAGTAAGCTTTAAGCCTCTGCATTTTATCTCCCATACGCAGCGACAGCCCGATTAGTGGGTCTACACCAAAGTCTTCTGCTTCATCAAAGTTAGCAAAAGGATTGGAGGTGTTTCCCCCGCCTGTGTAATCATCATTCTTTTTTCTAGTCAGTTTACTGATGTTTCTGAACTGCTCAGACTGAAAAGCAAACCACCATTCCTTGTTATAGGCTTCATATGTTTTTAGGCTCTCTTCAGTTTCATAAGAGATTTGAATACCCAACCATCTAGCTAACTCATATTCTGCTTTAGCTCCAGCAGAGTACTCCCAGCCATTAAGCATATACATGTGTGTGGCTTTACTGATGATGTTCGTTAAGTCATTCATAGCCGCTTCACGAACACATAGCTCATTAAGGGTTATCCCTAAGTCAGCAATCTGCTTACGGGTAAGCTCAGCAGGGTTAATAACATCAAACCCCTGCTCTTTCCACATAGCTGTTGCTGCATCAAAAGCTGGGAAGTTATAGTCTTCAATACCAGTCATTGGGCCAGCAATATAAATTGTCTGGTCTCCAAGATTAATGTCTATTTGTTTGGCGTCCATAGTTTTACATCTCCACAGTCAAAGTCTTGGTGTCTTAGAATATAAGCAAGCCGTGCAGTTAGCAGCGCATCGCTTTCTGAAAGTCCTTTGGATTCATAGGCGGTGACTACCCCGTCCCAGTCCCAGCCATGCTTTTCCAGCAGCTTGACCGCTGTCTTGGGGCCAACACCAGACAAGCCTTTGTAGCCGTCTGTAGCGTCCCCAGTTAAAGTCTGTATGAAGTGATTTCTATTAGCCTCTTCCTCGGTGCGCGTAGTAAGCTCATCGCGAAGGAAATTATACCAAGTGATTGGTAACGTAGCAAAATCCTTGTCCCCACTGACCGCAATTGTGTTGTTGGGGTCACCCGTACACATAATACCAATGAGGTCGTCAGCTTCTATGTTATTCCACAGCATAAAGATATGTCGTTTTTTGACTTCTTCTATGATGGCTTTGAGGGCTAACGGCTTACGTTTGTTCTTGCGGTTTCCTTTGTACGACGGAAACAGGTCATACCTAAAATTCGTCTTAGGACTGAACACAAGGTAATAGTCCGTAGCCCCAAGCTTCTTGACCATGGACGTAATAAAATCATCAAAATACGAAAGAGACATTTGAACGTCTGTGTGTAGCGTCCATATGTCATCATCCCACTTGGTCTCTATTTCGTTGCTAAAAGCAGAGCGGTAAGCGAGCATGTCGCCATCTATAAATAATGTTTTCATGTTAGTGTGTTTCTGACCAGTTAGCCCCAATGGAGTACTCCCCATCCAAAGGGCATTTAAAATGAAGATTCTTGCCTGCCCTTTTCAGGGCGTTTACAAAAGTTCTGCCCAGCGCATCCGCATCTTTTTCATCACAGCTAAACTGTACTTCGTCGTGTATGTTTCCATGCAGTTCGTAGGGACGCTTTGCCATCTCTGCAAACTCAACCAAGGCTTGCTTCATAATCACAGCCCCCGCTGACTGAAGTAAAAGATTGAGGGCTGAATGTGCGGAGCGACAGGGCAGCGTGCGTCCATCAAGACCAATCAACTCGTTAGTCTGACTGACCTTGTTGGCAACGGCTTCAGTCAAGCGACGGATAGCTGGTATCTTGGACATAAAAGAGGCTTTCAGTCTTTTACCAACTGTAGCTGACCCACCCACGATAGCACCAATCTTGGCGTCACCTGCCCCGTACAAGAAGGCATAAATGAATGTCTTTGCTTGGTCGCGTGTCTTCAAGCCAGCAGCCTTTTGGTTGGCTGTGTGTATGTCCCCGTTAAGGATTTCTTTGGCGTAAGCCCCATTGTCCCATTGCCACAGATAATGAGCCAGACAACGTAGCTCCAAACCAGAAGCATCTGCACCAACCAGTACTTTACCCTTTGGTGCAATAAAACAACTTCTACACTCCTTGCCATAAGGAGCGCGACCTGCTGGGACTTGTGCGACGTTAGGATGGTTGTGCGTACACCGACCGCTGACGGCTCCATTGGTGTTTACACGCCCGTGTATACGACCATTCTTAACTAACTTGAGCCAAGCTTGGTTGCCTTCCGCTACTTGACCAAGACGCTTTGTAATCAACAAGTATTCCAGAAGCTTCAAAGCATTGGGTGTCCCTATCTCTTTAAGAACAGCTTCGTTTATCTGAGGACGCTTTCCTTCAAATTGTTTAGGCTTCCATCCCTCTGCCATCAAACGTTCGCATATCTGGTCACGACTGTTCGGATTGAACGGTATTTCTTTAGTACGAGGCTCGCCTTTAATTATCTCGTTTGCCTTCCAACCCTGCTCGACAAGAGCCTTTTTGGTTTTGGCTGTGCTCCCGTCTGGTGCTATCCACCAATGACTTTTCAAGGTCTGCACCGAGGGAGCAAAGCTTTTTGAAAGAGAGTCGCCTAGCTCTGCTCTTTTTACCATCAATGTAGCAGTAAGCTTTTCAGCCGCCTCGGTATCAAAAGGAAAACCATTATGCTCTTGCACAGCCATAAGCTTCGCAAACCTATGCTCCAAAGATAGCATGGGCACTGAAGGCTGATTGCGCACAAGAAATTCGTAGAGCTTATAGGTCACCCGTGTGTCTTGCTCACAATAAGCAATCATCTCTGGAGTACACACAGACCAGTCCTCAGTTTCTCCGTGGTTATCTTTGAGTTCACCTATACGTAAACCCCAAGCTTTGAGGCTATGTGAACCAATCAGTTTTTGAGGGAACCCGCCAGCGGGGTCGGCATAATATCGAGAGTAATCAGAGTTGCGTATATCTGGGTAAATACAACGAGCCATAACAGCGGTATCCAACACCATTGGGTGCTTGAATCCGTAAAGCTTGAAGAGCGCAGGAGCATCAAACCCAATCGCATTGTGTCCACAGATAGCCTCAAAAGAAAGCAGTCGCTTCATGCCCTCCTCCACAGACTTCCCAGAGAAGCTGATTGTTCCCTGTGGTTCGTGGATTGAAATACAGTGAAGCGTCTTGAGGTCGGAAAGGTGAGTCCAGTCCTCAATAGCGTTCGTTTCAATATCAAAAAAAGCAAGTTCGTTCATTGTTAGGTATCAGTGTTGTTAGTGGGAGCAAGATGCCCCGTGATGTATTGTTGTCCCCGCCTCTGACATCACGCTTTGTGCCCTTGAATGGAGCAATAAGCTTTTTGAGGTCATCGGTAGGAAGGAAGATTATAAGAGTTTCAACAACAAAGCAGAAGTAATCTGCCTCGCTGCGCTGTATGCCAGACGGTTTACCGCGTGACATATATTCAACAAAAACATTGCCCGTTTTTTTGGCAAGCATATCTTTTTTAATTTCTATTTTCTTATTAGATAGCAACTCACCAATCTCTTTCTCAGCTAATTGTCCTACTTCTAGGTCGTGTCGAAAGTTCGAGCAGTATTTCATATATTAGAAGGGGTTCTCGCTGTAATGTTCTTCAGACATACAGCCTGTTTTGGGGTCATAGTTGAGTGAACAGGCAATACCTGTCTGCCCAGAAAAACGGTTCTTTAAAACGCGAACGACGGTTTTGTTTTTATTGTCTGGACACTGGCCATTACGCTCCAAGCCGATGCACATGTCACTTAGTTGGGCGATAGCTGCGCTACCTCTTAGCTGTGCCAAGGATGTAGCTGCTCCCTCCTCGTGCCCCCTGCCTTCGGGTCGTTTGAGGTGGCTGACAAGTATCACCCCAATATTGGTCTCTTCGACTAAGGCACGTAGCTTGGTCATCGTATTGTCAATCATTCGTCGTTCGTCGCCGTCGCCCATACCAGAAACAACAATACTGAGGTGGTCGAGTACAACGTATTCAACCTCCATGACCTTCGCCATGTAGCGTATGTGACCTAGTAAATTGTCGCTGTCCAAAGAACCCCAGTGGTCGTACAGAAAGCAACGACCAGAACCAACAGTGACTTTGAAAGCTTCGTTGTACTCATCACTAGGTGTAAACTCTGGGTCTAGGTGTAACAACTTCTTCATCTCAATACCGATGATGGAGTTGGCTGTTCGCTCAAGGGATTCCTCAAGAGCAATGTAACCTAACTTGTGTTCCGTGCTGGTCAGAATGTTGTGCGCTATAATCTTACACACATGACTTTTACCCACTCCAGACCCCGCACAGAAGGTTACAATCTCCCCCTGTCGTATGCCGTGTGTAATGCGGTTCAATCCGCTGAACGGGTACTCGATACTGTTAAACTGTTTGGGAGTGGTTAGTCGGTCGTATAACTCAACGCCATCAATTATATCATCTGGCTTCCACGGCTTTGCGTCCCACATAGCACTAACAATTTCAGCCCCACGTTTAGCAACAAGCAACTCGTTTGGGTCTTTGAGCGGTAAGCGTGCTATCTTTGTTTTACCCGCTGGTAATATATGGCTGACTTCTTCTGCTGCTTTTCGACCTTGGTCATCCTCATCAAACATAAGGACTACAGTTTCAAACTTGTTAAGCCACTCAAACTGAGCCTTGAAGATACTCTTGGCTGACTGCGCTCCTGTGGGCAGAGACACCACAGGCCACTTACCTCCACCATTAACCATAGCAACAGAAAGGCAATCAATCTCGCCTTCTGTGACCACTAACATCCGTCCACCATTAGGCCAAAGGTGTTGTCCAAAAAATACCGTGGGCTTTCCATCACAAGTAAACCGCTTGTCTCGTGTACGAAACTTTTGAGCAATCAACTCTCTATTAAGGTTTAGGTAGCTAGCTATATGGACAGTCTCGCCATTGCGCGTGCCTACCGAATAGTCATACTTTTGGCAGATTGCTTTTGTTAAACCACGTGTAGGTATGTCTACGAACGCGCCACGAGTTGGTGAAGAAGAAACTACCGACATTGATTTCTTTCTATTTGGAGTAAAAAGTCCACAGGAGTAGCATTTCGTACTCCCATCGGTGTTGCGTGTAAGTGCGTCACTGCTTCCGCAGTCATCGCAAGGTAGGTGTGTTGAAACTGATGTTAGCGTATCCATTCGGTTGGTATTGTTTTGTGTGCCCACAGAAAGTCGTGCTTCTCGCACCACTCCGCGTATGTGGTTTTGCTTTTCTTGTTGAGTGTGTTGTATGCGTTCTGAAAACAAAATCGGATGTCCAAGTTTGGGTTGCAATCTCGCACACGAAGGTGCTTGGTTCTGTCGGCAGGAAGCCAGTAACCCTTTGCTTCAACAATTACCCCGTTGGGCAATATAAAGTCGGGCGTGTAGGTGGCTTCCTTCGTGTACTTCACCCTAAGACTTTCGTAGTCGAAGGATGCTCCCACCCGTTCAAGGGTGAGAGCGAGTTGAGCTTCGAAGCGAGAGCGATACTTAGAACGGAGCTTCTTCTGTGAGTGCTGTATCCAAGGATTCGCCATTACTTACATAACTGCCGTCTTCAGCTTCAAAGCCGAAGTTACCCCCACCAGAATATTCAATTAACTCGATGAGTTGGACTGCTTTAAGACGCAGGGTATAACCGAAACCCTGCAAGTCGGTGTACCAAGTGTATACTTCAACACTCAGCTTTAACTCTGAACCGCTGCCTATTTCTGGGACGTCTACGATACGCTGTCCCTTTGTGTCAAAAACAGGAACATTGAACTCTAAGAGTCCCTTTTTGGTCTGTCTTTGGGCTACCTGTTTTGCGTACAGTTCATAGTCGCCCTCATCAGTAATACGAATGGGGCTTGATTGTGAACGCTTGAGCTTTTTGCCTCCCTTGGCTTTACACTCAGCTTCGTATTCACGTTCAACTATGTCTGTTACTTCTTTACTAAAGACATTAAATGCTTGCTCATTGATGTGCAGCTTAGTGCTATACACCCCATCAGCGTTGAACTTAGTGTCTGGTGTTTTGATATGTGGGTAAACTGCTTTACCCTTTGGTGTTGTCAGTGCTTTACTCATTTTACTTTTACTTCTTGTTATTGTTGCTAGGAGAAAAAATATTTGCTGTTCAGAACATCAGAGATGTCTGCGTTTCCGTATTCTGGAATGTCGGGGAAAGTGATGTCTGGATGAGACTCTATTAGTTGTTGTTTCAGAAGTGCCAATTGGTCAAGCTCAAAAACCGATAAATATTGTTCGCGCAAGATTTTAGACATGTTTGTACAGCCTGTGGCGTGCGTGCCGTAGCTGTCGTGAATCATAGCAAAGTCCCAAAGGTCTGCCTGTTTGTTACAGGCAACCACCGTTTTCGCTAAGCAAGCTGCGTCCAAACTGTGGACGTAGTTAGGACTCATCCCTTGCTTTGCACGCCTTGGGCTTATCTTGTCGGTGTCTTGATACCACTTGATGTAAGTGGCTTGTCCACTAATACTGGTGCGAACATTCTGACTCGTACTTTTGAAATACGCTTGGTGAACAGGGAAGCCAGAAGGCGTAACCCAAGTGGTTGGTTCACCCTGTTCCGCACAAAGCTTAGCACATTCCTGTAGCCACTTCATGCAATCCTTGGGCTTGTCCAATACCTCATTGATTGCTTCCCAAGTAAACTTGCTGAGGTAGCCTGTGGCTTTGTACCTTTCATCCTCCGTGAATGGATTGTCACAGCGAGTTTTTCGTAGGGTGTCTTGATACCATTCGTCTACATAATCCCGACAACTGTAGAACGTACCACCATAAGGCCATACCATTGTGGGACGCTTTGCAAGCTTTCGGTTGATACCAAAACTGAGCCATTTGTAAGCATACGGGTGGGTGTCAGCTTGTAGTTTCTTTATTACTAAATCTGAGACAACTCTGTAAATATCTTGTGGTGAGTCACTTGCGAGAACGTTTGTTGCCTTAGAACCATATTCGTCCCTCATAAGCATAGACAAAATTTGAAGACCGTTGTTACTTGCGTCTAGGTTTATGGGAAGCTGTGTCATCAGCCTGCCTGTATCTTTCAACCTGCCCCATTCAAAGCACCACGCAAGAAACTGGAAAGGGTCATCCGCATCCATCCATGATAGTTGAGTAGTTGGATTTTTGCTGATGGCGATAGCCTCGTTTGAAAATCCCTCTGCCCACTCTACGCGCTTGTCGAGTGTGAGCTTGTCGTTACCAAACGTATTAGCACCTTGGATTGCCAGCCATTCTATGTCTTCGTCTTTGCGCAGCCGCTCTGCTCGGTGAAAATGAAGAAGACCACGGCTTATATCTGGCCCCTGTATGCTGAGAAAACTAGGAAGATTGTAGACCCGTCCACGAAAATCCACCTGTGATGGATAAAAGAAACGGTTATCGCTCAGCTTCTTTGCAACATACAGTATCTTAGAAACGAGGAGGCGACGGCTTGAGTTACTAAGGCGTGAGGAGTACACCTTTGCCGCCATCCTCCTCCAGAGAGTGTTGGCTTCTTTATTTTCTTTATAGTCAATGGGAAGGGGTGGGAGTTCTTCCTCTTCTCGCGAAGGAAGCCCCTCCACTATGACATTGTTTTGCCAACACCACTCTATTACGTTCAACACCTTGTTGTTGATTGCCCAAGGCGTTTGTTGAATTAGGTTCACCGCCTCCATCGGTTCATGGATAGCACCCTCAATTGAGCGAAGGTAATCCATGTTATTTGTTTTGATGAAAGGTACTTTCGGAAGACTTGTGTTCTCATGGTCGTATCCACCATCCCAAATGTTTGTCCAATGTGCAGGAAGCTCCACGGTGGGGAGCCAGAAAGGTTCTATGAACTCCCTGTGGTCATTAAATTCTTCAATCCACTGCAATGTGGCGTCCGTAGCACATAAATACCGAGTTGGTCGCTTGCGGTGCTTTTCAAGTATATATGTGTACTGAATCAGATTTGTGGAAACACGTACAAGTTCAGTCATCTGAAGTCCGATGTTTAACTTATCTCGGTGTCCCCACGGCTCCCACTCTTCCATAAGACCCTTGTTTGCCTCATGCTTCATGCTCGCTCGGATGTGCCGTACTTTTTGTGCCACACCTTTACGCTTACTGGCTCCAAGTATTATGCCTGCGCCCTTGTCTTCGTTGTTTTCCAAAAGGAACTGGCAGCGGAGTTCATCCTCAATCCGCGCCCCCATAAAGATAGCAGTGCTAGCAAGCGTTTTACGCTGGGTGATACAGTCTAAAACTACTTTGATGGCTAGGTAACTAACCACTTTAGAATCTAAGTGTTCAGCTTCACGTTGAAACCGCGCCTTGTTATCTATTTTTGTAATAGACTTCTGCCAATCGAGTATAGCTTTGTTCAAAGCAGGCAACCCTGCTCTCATCAAACGCTGTCCGTATGGAGTCTGAACCTCCGCTCCGCGACTTTTTGCCGACTCGACTTTAGCACGATAACGCCCCACACCGAGGGTTGTCATGTCGTCGTTCAGTTCAGATTGTTTTAGCGTTCCCATACAAAAATATTGTCAGTAAATTGTCAGTACCTCAAACAAAATACGGCATGACAACGGATATGTGTCTGAAATTATTATATTAAAATCAACAAATTAAACTGAATTGTCAAAAACTAAGGACTGTAACTCCCTCGCGGAGACGCACGCCTGGTTCGATTCCAGGGTCGCCCACCACTAAGGCTTTGAAATAAATCACTTATTTTTGATGCTAGTTTAGAATGATTCTAAATAAATTGTCAGTGAATGTACGCCTATGACATAGTTTGTCAGTGAATTGTCACTCTTTATCGTCCGAATCCACAAGGACTCGCTCTTGAAGGCGCGCTATTTTGCGTTTCAATCCTTCAATATCATTGTTAAGAGATTCGTTCTGTTTACTGAGAGCGTCGCACGCTTTGGTCATCGCGTTGAGACCGCGCACGAGTACGTTTTCCGTATCGGGTTTGAAGACTTGGTTTTGCATATATTTTTTTGAGTAATAGTTTAGTTGTTCTCATTTAGCTAGCCTGTTCAAGAGCAAGCTTTGCGTCAAGAAAATTTCTTGGAGTTAATTTTGCGTAACGAAGGGTCATCTCATACGTCTTGTGCCCCATCCACTCTTTAACAACATGAAGGGGAACGTTACGCTGTACCAATCGTGACGCACAGGTGTGTCGTGTCAAATAAAAGACGAACTCTGGGTCTACGTCTTGCATTACATCGCGCACAAAACGCCAGTTTTTCCGAATGTTGGATTCAGTAAACCTAGCGAAAGGCATAAACTCATCTATGCTCAAGGTTATGAAGGCGTGATGGGCACGCCCAGTAAGTGGGATGGTTCGCGGATATGCGTTCTTTGTTTTTCGCAGGTCAACAAGATACCCTAATTCCTTGTCTTCACGAACAGAGGACTGTGGTATGTTTCTGGACTCAATTGGGCGACACCCCGTGTCAATGCTCCACTCAAGGAATAACGCAAAGTCTTCCCGCCCGTCTTGACGTAAAGCCGTTAACATTTCGTACTCTTCTTCTTCAGTAAAGAAGCGAATACGCTGGTTGCTAACCTTCTTCCGTTCAATCTTCGGCTTAGAGGTAATGTAGCCTCGGTCAACGGCATATGTTAATGCTTTGGACACCGTAGCCAGACGACCATTGATGGTACTGGCAGCAAGCCCACGCTTTTCCATGAATCCAACAAAGCCGTCCAACGCAACCGTATCTATACTTTCTACTAGAGTGGTAAAACCAAAGTAGTCATTGATTAGCCGCATGTTGCCTAGCTGAGTGCTTTCGTTAGCAGTGTCTACCCAATATCTTTGATATGTTTTAGTGAGTAAGTCATCTATGGTTAGCTTGTCACTACTGTCTAACAGTTCTTGGAAAGGCAACTTGAGCCGAATACGCTTGCGTAACTCTGCTTCCCAAGATGCAGCTTCTTCATGTGTAGGAAACTGACGTCTATAACGAACGCCATTAGCCATGAAGTCAGCCATAAAACGAGAACCATTTATTCTTACGCTCATTATATTAACTCTCCAGATGGGAGGTCAAAGCATCCGAGACGTTTGGTAGAAACTCGCGGTGGTGGTGAGTATCCGCGCAATTTCCAGAACATGGCGTGCGCGCGGTTTATACTCTCGATGACCTCTAAGTCGTGTTTTGTTTTCTTTTTTTCTCTTTTGTTGTGTATTGCTTTCATTACAATAAGAGTCTTAAATATCTGACACGATTGCAAGACAAAAAATCGCATAATATTGTATCAGTTTGGTTAAAAACATAGCGACGGACAAAGGGGGCATGACAACGGATGCGGTTGATGTAAGGTTATATTTCTATTGATTAATTTTTGAGCGAATCAAATTGACACCCCATCCCCACGTGATAGTACGCCCCCCCTTTTAGGACGGTCACCTTTGAGGGCTATTGGGGCGAGCGATAGCGAGCGTAGATATTCAGCGAAGAAGCGTGAGCTTCTGTTTGTGCTCGGTGCGAGCGCAACGCGATATTAAGCTGGTGAGCGATAGCGAACGAAGAAAGGTGGTCACAAAAAAATAGCCCAAGGTGTTAACCTTAGGCTATGTTTACTTGATGAGTGAGTATAGCATGATGATGTACGGTATACACCAGAATATGTAGACTACCGTACAAGCTGCTATGAAGTATAATTTAGTATGTCGATATGTATCTCATAGTAGTGTCGTGATATAGGTGGTTGCCGAAGTAGAGCCAGCAGGTAACTGTGCTGCCGTCGAGTAACTCTACGTCGATGAGTTTGCGTTCGTAGTGGTCTGGATGACTTTCGAGGTTGTCCAGAGCTAGTCTGTCCTGTTCGTCGGGTACGTCGTACACCTCTACTGATATTTGGTCGCGTGTTACGTACTCGAATACGTACGGTATGCCATGGTTTTGCATGCCGTACTTGTTTACTGTTACGCCAGCTCCAACATATTCGGAGTTAGCAAGCAGGCGATGGTTGCCCTTGCCCATTTTTAGCGTGCCATAGACAGCAACTTTGTGGATGTCTAGCCAGTCTTCTGCGTCTGGTTCGTCTAGTGTAATTGGCGTTGTTGTCCTTGAGTTGTAGTTGCCCCAATAGTCTACGTGGTCATCATCCCAAGCTGAGTAGTGATAGCCAATGTTAGACTTCTTTGTATAGAAGCAGTTGTTTTTACTGTAGTAGATACCATCGCGTTCGTGCCATTGTCCATACCGTTCGACATTTCCGTTAGGATGCGTGATAGCGAAGCGGGTATCGGTCATCGATAACAACTTAGACCAGAATTTTTCTGGTATATTGTTGAGATATTCAGCAACAACTTTGGTATCAGTTACAAAGTTGTCGCCAAGGTCAGCAACAGTGCCATTGCTAAACAATCTTGTATAATTGCTGATGTGGTATGGATGGCAGTTCTTTTTGTTGGTGACACCTCTTGTAGTGTAGCGGTAGTGCGCTACGAACGGACGCTCTGCAAGTATAAGCTCGCGTGCGTAGTTGTAATCCATAGTGCGTTTGCACTCGTTGTTGTCAGTATAAACAATGCCGAAGCCGTCCTGATTGATAGTTTCTGCGTTGTTGAGGATGTAGTCGGGAATGACCGCATCTTTGTTAGGTTTGTGTATTATTAGGCACATGTTAGTATGATGATGTGTAGTTTTTAATTAGGTTGTAGGTGGTTTCTGGTACATTTTTGCCGTACGGTATGTCGATGAAGTGTTGCATACCGTAGGCATAAGCTATGATTTTTGCGGTGGTTTCTGGCGTGTAGATGCCAGTGAGTACGTCTTTGGATGCTTCAACTAGATAGCGGATACGCTTGTAGGTAGCTAGCGGCGTCGCAGCAGTTACTTGTTCGACGTTGAGACAATCAGTACTTTCTAGTTTTG
>MDTB01167615.1_pt1 | contig 14829 bp, 14 predicted proteins | sample 811161 | NCBI WGS metagenome assembly MDTB01 (sample SAMN05326650, study PRJNA326480) | marine metagenome | isolation source: seawater | place: Mediterranean Sea | collected 2009
GACGAAGATGAAGATGAGGAAGTAAAAGACGAAGATGAAGATGAGGAAGTAAAAGACGAAGATGAAGACGAAGATGAAGACGAAGATGAAGACGAAGACGAAGACGAAGATGAAGACGAAGACGAAGATGAAGATGAAGATGAGAAAGAAGATGATGAAGAGAAAGAAAAAGAAGAGGAAGATAAAACAAATTTATTAATAGAAGAAAGCAAAACTATGGCCAAAAATGAAAAAGATAATTATGTTGAAAAAAAAGAACATGAATGGATTGTTAAACATTTAAAAAATGATAATTATGGTATAGTTAAAAATGATGGTGGAGGGGATTGTTTTTTTTTATCAGTAAATCAAGGTTTAAAAAGTATCGGAAAAAATATATCTGTTCAAAAACAAAGAGAAATATTATCAAATGAAATATCTGAAAATACTTTTGAAACAAATAAGGAAATTTATGATGATATAATAAATCAAATTACTATATTAAATAATGAATTAAATTCATATAAAACACAACATAAAGAATATGAAAAAAGATTAAAAGAAACTAAAGATAGAACAATTCAACTAAATATTGTAGAAGAATCAAAAAAAATAGCTAAAAAGTTTAAGAAAACAAAAAATGAATTAACTACAACTAAACTATTAATGAAAGAATGGAAATATATGAAAGGAATAAACACATTAGAAGCATTTAAAGCAATTATTCAAACAAACGTATTTTGGGCAGATACATCAAGTATATCAATAATAGAAAGATTATTAAATATTAAATTTATTATTTTTTCAAAAGATCAATATTTAAACAAAGATTTTGATAATATTTTACAGTGTGGACAATTGAATGATACTGTATTAGAAAATAGAGGTTACTTTAATCCATCTTATTATATACTACTTAATTATAAAAATGGTAATCATTATGAATTAATTACATATAAAAATAAGGGTGCCTTAAAATTTATAGAAATACCTTATGATGTTAAAATACTAATCGTTAATAAATGTTTAGAGGGTATAACTGGACCATTTAAACTAATACCTGATTTTAATTCTTTAAAAGAAAAATTAAATTTATCAAATATTCAGATGACAGGTGGCGAAGAAATAAATCCTAATTATTATAACCCAGAAATTGTATTTATGATACATGATGATTCGTCAAATATACATTTACCAGGTAAATATAATGGAGAGAAATTAGATAAAACAAATAATTTAAAATTTTTAAATTTAGATAATGACTGGAGAAAAAAATTGTCTAATGGATATAATTCAAAATTTAAACTTGATGAAAAAAATTGGAATTCAGTTGATCACTATTTATATGGTTCTAGATATAAATATAATAATCCAGATTTTTATAATTTGTTTAGTTTAGATAGTGATTCTTCTATTTCAAAAAATATAAATTTAGCGAAAAATATAAGTAAAGAAAAAGAAAAAAATAATAGTGTAATTGTCGATAATGATTATTTTAATGGTAGAAATAAAAAAGAATTAGAAAAAGCATTAAAATGCAAATTTACACAAAATAAAGATTTATTAGATCTTTTATTAAAAACAAAACCAGCAAAATTACAAACGTATGTAAAACGTTCTCTCCCTATTCCACTTAATGAATTAATGAAATTAAGATATGATTTATCTGTTAATTAATAAATATAAATAAATAAATATTTATTAATTATAAAATGAAATTATTAAAAGAAAGTAAACAAATTATAGATTATATCTTACCAAATTATGAAAAATGTTTATTAAAGCAATACAATAATTCTACTTATAATAATAAAATGTCTAATTTATTATATATTTTATATGATGATATTAGTAATGCAAATAAGTCATTTAATATAAATAAAAATAAATTTAATATTAAATTTAAAAAAAATTTTGATATACCAAAATTTTCAAGTTTGTATATGGCATTACACATTAAAGAATATGTAATAAATAATGGAATATATCAATTAAATTATAAATTTTTTATTAATAATAGAAATATTAATATTAATATTATGTTTTATGATAATAATGATCTACTTAATATAGAAAAATATAATATTTGGTTTTATAATATGTATAGAGTTTTATATATTTGTAGTTTATATTCAACATCAGAATGCTCTAAAGAATTAAATATATATTTATTTCCTACACATTATAAAAAAGAACTTCCAAAAAATAATAGTATTATTGGTCCTGATAATGTAAATACTGCTTATACTAATAGATGTCAACCGAATGGTGAAATAATCATTTATCGTAAACAAGAATGGTTTAAAGTTTTTATTCATGAATCAATTCATTCATTTGGTTTAGATATAAATAATAATATTAATGAAAAAATTAATAAACAATTAGAAAATATTTTTTCATTAAATATAAATTTTTCTATTTCTGAAGCATATACTGAAACGTGGGCTAGAATTATAAATGTAGCAGTTTCTTTATTTTCAAATGTTAAAATAGACAAAAATACTTTTATAAAGCAAATGATATTTTTTTTACAACTAGAAAAAATTTTTGCAATCATTCAAATGAATAAAATTTTAAAATATATGAATTTAAATTATAATTTAATAACTAATAAAAATAAAAATAACATTATAATTTGTAATAATTTATATAAACAAAAAACACATGTATTTGGATATTATATTTTACCATGTATATTTTTAAATAAATCTATGGAATTTATGAATTTTTGTTACAAAAATAATATGTCTTTTTTAAAATTTAATCAAACAGATAATAATGCAAAAGAATTTGTTAATTTAATTAAAGAAACATATAAAGCTAAAATGTTAATTGAATGTGATAAAACTTTTAAAGATTTAAAAAAAAATAATTTTATTAAAAATACTATGAGAATGTCTGTTTTAGAAATTCTATAGTATTTATATATTAAATCAAATAAATATGAAAATGTTATATATTTCTGAAATATGCAAGAATAGTAGTTTTGGTGAGATTTCACGTAAATATATTGAAATGTTTAAGAAATATTGTAATATAGATATATATTTGTTAAATATTAATAATACAATATCGTATATAGATCAAGAAATAATTGAATGTAAAAATATAAAAAAAATAAATTTTTTACCAGATTATTATTTGAATGAAAATAATAAAGAACAAGTTAAATTATATTTAATAGGATTTTTTCATATAAGTGAATATATTATAAATTTACAACCTGATATTGTGATTATGTTATTTTATGATAATGATATAAAATTAATTCAAGAATTAATAGAAACAATTAAACCACAATGGAAAGGTTTATTTATTCCATTATTTACTATTAATTATATAAATTTACCATTAAAAATGTTAGATTCTAATTATGATGGATGTATATTTACAAATAAAATAAGTATGAACGAAGTAAAAAATAAAACTAAAAATAAATTTCCTGCATATTATTGTCCGCATATTGTTAATGGATTTAGTTCTTTATCACATGAAGAAAAAATTAAATTACGAAAAAAAATACATGGAGAAAATTCAAATAAATATATTATTGGTTGGATTAATTCTAATAATAGTAGAAAAAGATTAGATTTGGTAATAACTGCGTTTATAAAGTTTTATAAATATTATCCCAATAGTATTTTATATATTAAAACAACAAAATCTAGAGTATGTTTAAATACTACTTGTTATTATAATATAGAAAAGGTAAAATATGATTATCCTATACAGATTAATAGTGAATATTTAAATAATACTAGATTAAATGAGTTATATAATACATTTAATATTATGATAAATGCTACTGATGGAGAAGGTTTTGGATTAACTCCATTTGAGGCTGCTTTATGTAATGTATTAACAATATTACCAAATAATACTTCTTATAAATCATTAATAACTAATAATGAAATACCAAATTATTTAATTCCATGTAAACAATATCCATATATGTATGCTAGAACAACAACAGATATTATTAAAAGAATAGAGGGTAATGAATTATTTAGTATATATTATGATTTTAAATCATATGAAAATAAATTATCTTATTCAGAAAATTTTATTCCATTAATTCATGAAAATATTAAAGGTGTAACAACATTTATTTTATCAAAAAAACTTGAGCCAGATTATAACGTTGTATTTTCAGATATTAAAGGTATATTAGATTCTAATTGGGATGTATTACAAATACAATTTCTAATAACATCAGATTTAGAAACAGTAAGATACATGTTATTTTGGTTAAAAGATAACACTGAATATACTTGGCCTGGTAAAAATCGTAATAGATTATTATTAAAAATTAGTAGTTTACAAGATTTTGTAGGATACGAAAATCCCACAGTTGGATTAATTAATATTGAAGATATGGTTATTAAAATGATTTATTATTACAAAAATTATGATCAATATCAAAAAGATGTTTTATGTTTAAAAAATTATGTTTTAAATAATTTTTCTGATCTTGCTGTTTCTAAACATTTTAATAACATAATAAATAAACTTGAAAGCTAAAGTAGTTTTAATAATTATGTAAATAAATTTTAAATCGGTTTATTTGTAAAATTGATTAATGTTAATAATGATAAAATATATTAACTTAATGGGAATTAGAAATTTAAATAAACTTATTAACAAAAAATGTAAAGATATTATTATTAAATATAAATTAAAAGAGTTAGAAAACAAAACAATTGTTGTTGATATAAGTATTTATTTATATAAATATAAAAGTTATACAAATTTGTTTGGTTATATGTACAACATGTTAATGTTATTTAAAAAATATAATATTTATCCAATATTTATATTTGATGGTAAATCTCCAGATGAAAAAAAGTTTTTAATTGAACAACGTAAAAAAGAAAAAAAAATGAATGAAATAGAAATAAAAAATATAGAAAAGTCAATAAATAATTATAAAATAAATATTGATGAATTAAATTCTAAATTATTACTTTTAAAAAAGAAAGTTGTAAAGATTAATAAATATGATATTAATAATATTAAAATTTTATTTAATATGTGTAATATTCTTTATTTTGATGCTGAAGGAGAAGCAGATTTTTTATGTGCTGAGTTAGTCAAAAAAAATATTGCTTGGGCGTGTTTAAGTGAAGATACAGATTTATTTGTATATAATTGTACACGAGTTTTAAAAAATTTAGATATTATTAATGAAACTGTTTTATTTTATGATACAAGTAAAATTTTAAATAAATTAAAATTAAATATTAATGAATTTCGTATGATATGTGTTGTATCAGGAACAGATTACTTTAATAATAAGTGTAAAAATTACAATATTAATTATATATTAAACTTATATAATGAATACAAAACTGAAAATATACTTGATAATACGTGTCATTTTTATAAATGGTTATATAATAAAAATATAATTTTAGAATACATATTGTTATTTTATATTGAATTAATATTTAGTTATGAAAATATTAATTTAAACAAATATATAAATAAATTAAACGAAAAAAAAGTATTTGATATTAACAACAATAATGCTATGGTTTTTCTTAAAAACTATAATTTTATATTTATCAATTAATAATTATCTTAAAAGAATCTAATATATATATATATGAAAATGAATTTTAATAAAAGACAGCTAACGATTGATTATGATAAAGTTGTTTTGGAAAATAGTATTATTAGTGTAAGAAATAATGAATTTGTTTTTAATAAAAATAAAAAAAAAAAGAAAAAAATTAATGAAGAAAATTTTTGTATTCCAACATTTAAAGAATATAATAAATTAAATACAGAAGATTATAAAATTAAATTTTTAAAAGAAATATGTAATCATTATGAACTTAAAAAAAGTGGAAATAAAAATGAACTTAATTTAAGAATATATAATTTTTTATATGAATCAAGTAAAATAATAAAAATTCAAAGTTTATGGAAAAAATATATTTTATTTAAATATAATGAGTTAAAAGGACCAGCAAGATTTAAACCTGAAGAATGTACAAATGAAACAGATTTTTATAGTTTGGAAAATATAAAAGATATACCATATAATCAGATTTATACTTATTATGATTCTATAAATAAAAGTATATTTGGTTTTGATTTAATTTCAATATATAATTTACTTTTTAAAATTGATAAAAAATCAACAAATCCATATAATAGACAACCATTTCCAAATAAAGTTAAAGAAGATATTAAAAAAATTAAAAGAATATCAAAATTTATAAATGAAAAAGTTATATTTTCTATTGAACAACCTAAAGAAATATCTAAAAGTAAACAATTAGAATTAAAAGCAGTATCATTATTTCATGATATAGATAATCTTGGAAATTATACTGATGCTAAATGGTTTAATAGTTTAAATAGAGTAGGATTAATTAAATTTATGAGAGAACTTATTGATATATGGACATACAGAGCACAATTATCACTTGCTACAAAAAAAGAAATATGTCCACCTAATGGAGAGCCATTTTCTAGAGTTAATATACATAAATTACATATTTTAAATTATGAATTATTAAAAACTAATATTTTAAATATAATAAATATTTTTATTAATAATGGTGTTAATAACGAAAGTAAAATATTAGGAAGTAATTATGTTTTATGTGCTCTAACACTTGTAAATAACGATGCAGCAATAAGTTTACCATGGTTGTATCAATCAGTTGCTCCTATTTAACATTATAAATCATGTAAATATATATTGCGTTAAATAACTTAAAAAACAATCTATATAATAAACTATAATGCCCAAAGAAAAGGTCAAAAAAGCAGGTGCTACCAAACCAAAAAAACAGCAAAAAAAAGTTGAAGAAAAAAAAGTTGTAGAAAAAGAATCATCTACTACGGTTGTTGAAACCACAAATGTGGTCACTCCAGCTGTTGAGGTAGATGAAGTAATGCTAATCACAAAGGATTTCAATAGTTTCTTAGAAAAACTTCAACAAGTTAATAGTCTTCTTTCGTCTCTTAAAACTGATTTTAGAGCTTTGGAGAAAAAAACTACAAGAGAATTTAAACAAGTTCAGAAACAAAATGCCAAGCGTAAGCGTAAACAGGGTAATCGTTCACCTAGTGGATTTGTAAAACCAACACTTATTAGTAATGAACTAGCTAGTTTTCTAGGAAAGGCGAATGGTGTTGAGATGGCACGTACAGAGGTTACTAGAGAAATTAATAATTATATTCGTCAACATAGTTTGCAAGATAAAAGTAATGGTCGCAAGATTAATGCTGATAAAAAGCTTTCGACACTTCTTAATCTTAAGAAAGATGACGAGCTAACTTATTTTAATTTGCAAAAATTTATGAGTCATCATTTTGCAAAAGCAGGTAATAATGTAAAAGCTTAATATTTAATTTAAATAGTAATTTTTATTAAAAATTAAAAATTTTAAAAACTTATTATTAATTTAAAAACTTATTAATAATAAATTTTGTATGCTGTCTATACTGTTTATTTATTTATTTACTAAATTGATTTAGAGATTCGCCATAATATTATATTAATAATCATGAGTAAAACAAGTAATAACAACGAAGAAAAAATTATTGAAGGCCCAGAGTTTTCACCAGAAACTGATTATAAATATGTTAAACCAAAAATTAATAAATCTGGTGGTAAAAGTGTAGGAATTCTAAATTCTAAAAGTAATCGTGCACTTTATATTAGCACACCACTAATGCTAACGTGGGGTGTATCAGAGTTTAAAGATGATAAATCAGGAAAAAAATCTTATGATATGTCACTACAATTTCCAAAAGACGAATATTCTAATGAACAAACAAATAAATTTTTAAAATCTATGGTTGATTTCCAATCAAAAATAAAAAAAGATGCAATCGAAAATTCTAAAGAGTGGTTGAATAAACCTAAAATGACGATGGATGTTGTTGAAGCGTTGTTTCATCCTATGCTAAAATATCCAAAAGATCCTGATACAGGAGAACCTAATACAAGTAAATCACCAACACTAAGAATTAAACTTGATTATTGGGAAGATGAATTTAATTGTGAAATTTATGATGTTGAAAATAAACTAATATTTCCTGTTGATGATAGTAGAGATGGACCATTGGAATTGATTCCAAAAGCTGTAAATGTAGCTGTAATTATTCGTTGTGGTGGTTTGTGGTTTGCTAATGGAAAATTTGGTTGTACTTGGCGTTTGGAACAAGCAGTAGTTCAACCTAGAAAAACTATAAAAGGAAAATGTTTGATTAAACTTACAGATGATGATGTTAATAAACTTAAAACTGAAGCAAGTAAAGAAGATCAAGAAGAAGAACATGATGATGAACAAGTAAAAAATAATAGTACAGTTATTAAAACAGCTGTAAATGACAGCGAAGAAGAAGAAGAAGAAGAAAAAGAAGAAAAAGAAGAACCTAAACCTAAAACTAAAAAACGTAAAATAGTTAAACGTAAAGTAACGGCATCAAAATAATTAATTAATTGTAATGTTTAATATTATATTTGATTTTGTATTGTTATAAAAATTAGTAGTGTCTATACATAAAATACCTTGTTTATAAAATATATATTTTTGTTGTTTTTTTATTTTTAGTTTAGATATATTAATTTTAAATTCTTTTTTACCAACTAAAATATTAAAATATTTATTATCTAATAACTTATTAAACGAAATAGTAATATTAATGTGTAAATTATTTTTTTCATCTATAAGCATATGATCTTCTAATATTGGTTCACATCTAACTATTAATGATTTATTATTAGTTAAATCATATATAATTTCTTGATGCCATAAAGGAATGTAGTATGTTAAATCATTATATTCTAATTTATATATATCAGAATCTAATAAATTATCAATAGAAGGATTTATTATAATTAATTCATCAAACTGAAATTTTTTTTTTATAATTTCTTTAATTATATTAATTGATTCTTGCTCTAAACCAATTATTTCAGAATATTTTATTATAAAATCTAATATTTTAATAGAATTATTTTTATCACATTTTTCAATTGCTTTTAATGAAATTAATTTACAATTTTTTATTAATTCTTCTAATAATATATTTTTGTTAGTATCATTAATGTTAATAAATTTACAAATAATATCATCAAATATAGATATATAATTTTCAGAAATATTTTCTTTAATATTTAAATTTTTTAATAATATATCATATGCTTGTTTTATTTTTATAAATTTTTTATTACTTTCTTCGCTATTATTATTTTTATCTGGATGTTCTTTTAAAGCACAATTATAAAAATTTTTTTTTAATTGTTTCAAATCATATGGGGGATTTAATTTTAAAATTATTTCTGCTGATTTTATATTCATAGACAATATTTATTAAATAAATAATATAATTCTCTAAATGATAAATTGGTCTATAATTATTATTGTAATATTTAAAAAATGTGTATGTATATAATAATATTTTTGTAATATATTTATCTTTTATATGATTATTTAAAATTAAATAACTTAAAATAAACCAACAGGCTTCGAATACATTTAAATTATAAATAAATAAATCATAAATAATTTCACGTAAATCGAAATAATTAAAATTTTTTATATTTAAAATTGTATCAATAATTTTCATACATATTTTTTTATTAAAATTTATAAAACTTTTATTAGTAATAAATAAATTTTTTATATTTACAATATTTTCTATTTTAAAATTTTTATGAAGTTTAATATTTAATACATTATTATATTTGTTTCTTGATGGTCTAGCATATTTAAATATTTTACACACATTTATAATATTATTTGGTATAAAACTTATTGCTTCAGTTATTATAAAAAATATAATTTTAATATTATTATTCATTGATTTTTGCATATAACTATAGAATATATCAAGTAGTTCATTATTAATTTCATGAAAATTTTTACATAATATTATACCAACTTTATTTTTTTTAGTTATAATAATATCAATAATATTTTTATAAATTTCTTCCCATAAAATTTTATTATTACAACCTAAAAGAGAAATATCTATTTCAAAATGTATATCACTTAATTTAAAATAATAATTTTTTTTATTATACTCTATATTTATTTTTTTTTCATATTTAAGTTTTGATTTACTATATTTATTTATTACATTTAATGCTTGTGAATATTTTCCAACACCTTTTGGACCATAAAAAATAATATTATTTAATTCATATATATTATTTGTTAACTCATCATATATTTTACTATAATTTGAATGTAATGAATTATTATTATTTATTATATAATTTTCAAAATTATTATTATATAATTTCATATTATGATTAGTTTAAAATAAATCTTTATTTTATTATAATTTAAATAAATATATGAATGAAATTAAATATTTAGAAGATTTAATTAATAAATTTAAATTGAGAAAAAAAACACCATTAGTAAATTTATGGATAAATTTTTTATTAACTGAAAAAAAAAATATTACAGATTTATATAAACAAGCTAATAATGTTTTAAATGTAATTGATAATTGTGATATTAATAAAAAATTAACAGTTGAAAATATTGTTACTTTATATAATTTTAGTAATACTTAAATATTAATATTTATAGTATAATTAATGAATATTTACATTGATATAGATAATATAAATATTAATAATATATATTTTTTTAAACCGGTAAATAATAATATAATTGAAAATGCTGTTTTTCATAGATTAATTTATTCTGACAGTTTATTAGCAATTAATGCTATTTTTATTAAAGTAGATTTTATTATTAGTAATATAGAATTTTTTTACAACAAGTATAAATTTAATTTTTTATTAAAAGATAATACGGATATTGTTAATAAAATAATTTCTATTGAAAATAAAATAATAGATAATTTTTTAATTACAAATGAAAGACTTAAAAATAAAGAACCTGTATATGAATTATCAAATATATTATTGAAAGAAAATTTTAAAATTTATACTAAAAATGTTAGTGCTTTAAAAAATGAATTTATTCTTAAAATTTCTGGTTTTTGGGAAACTAAAAAAAAATATGGATTAACTTATAAATTTATAGATATTATTAAAAAAATTAACCATCAGTCAAAAAATATCTTAAATTAATATACATAATTCCTATTAATGCAAAATTTAATGGAGTTATTACATACGATAGCGTTTTAAACCTTTCTTTACCATTTACATATTCATGTATAAAATATAATTGTAATAATATCATAAAACTAGATAAGGGTTCTATTAAATTATATTGTTGTGATAAATTTTTACTGTTTATTTTATCAAAAAATTGTATATTTAAAGAAATATAAAAACTTAATAAAAGTACTATTAAAAAATATGGTATTTTTTCTTTTAAAAATTTTAAAATTGGAGTGTTTTCAATTTGAATAAATATAAGCATAAATATAGAACCTAATACAAGACTATAACCTACTATTGATGCTATAGCATTTTTTATAGGAACAATTAAATATAAAAAATTTTTAATAAAAATTCCAAAACTTATAATAAAAATTATGATATTTTTAACATATATTTTTTCTTTATCATTCATCATTATATATTAAATAATATTTTAAATATCGTATTTATTTTTTAACCAAATTTGTATTTTTTCTAATTCACATGTTTTATAATCTTCATCAAAATTATTTAATTTTAAAAAATTTGGTTTTCTCATCTTATCTGTTTTATAAAATATATAGTCTCCATATTTACCATTTCTTATTGATGTTGTTTTACTAATAGTACGAATAATATTTTTACTCTTATCTTTTTCTAAAAAAGGAATAACTAAATCTATGGTAATATCATCAATATTATTTATATTTTCAAAATCATTTATTTTAATTGCATATTTATTATTATTCCAATCTATATAATGTCCATATTGTCCTTTTTTAAGTAAAACTATCTTATCTTTAAATAATCCTAATTCTAGATCCTTATATAATAAATCATTTAATTTATATTCACAATTTCTTAATTTATCTAAATCTATATCTTCTCTCACTTTTTTAAATGTCACCTCATTATTAATTTCACATTTAATAACAGGACCATATTTTCCTATTATATATGTATGATTATTATCAATCTTTATTGTATTTTTATCTTCTAATATGTCTCCTGATAAATGTTTTATTTGATCTAAACATTCTTTACATAATTCATACCATATTTTATCTCCTTTTGCTATTATATCTAGTGTATCTTCCATACTTTTTGTATAATTATATTGAAATAATTCATCAAATTGTGAAATTAGAAATTCAATAACTAATATACCTAGTGGTTGAATAACTAATTTATCTTTTTCATTTCCAAATTCTCTTTCAGATTCATTTTCACTAATTTCACAATCTTCTAATTCAAAATCTACACATTTAATTTTTTTTCCTTTCACATTCATTTTTTTAACATAATTTCTATCTTGAATTTTATCTATTAAAGATGAAAATGTAGAGGGTCTACCTATTCCTTTTTTTTCTAGTAATTGTACTAATTTCGCTTCTGTATAGTGTGTTTTAAGGTCTTTCATTGTTACTTTACACACAATTTTTTTATATTCTATAATAGTTTCATTTTTAATATTTTGTAAATATGCAAAATCAGGAGAAACTTCTTCATATCCAGATACTTTTTTCCATCCTGGAAAAATAACTTGTTCACTTGAATATTTATATTGATGATTTTCAGGTGAATTTAATTTGGCTGTAATTGACTTATATGAGGCAGGATCCATACAACTTTCCAAAGTATTACGTCTAATTAATTTATATAATCTTCTTTCATATTTATCCATTATTTCATTATCTTCTACATTCTCAATACTTATATTTGTTGGCCTTATAGATTCATGTGCCTCTTGTGCATTATTATCTTTAACCTTTTTACCTTTACTTTTATTTTGTTTTTCATTACTTAAATCTAATATATTTTTATTAACATAATCTTCTCCATAGATTTTTATAATATATTTTTCAGCATCATTTATAAACTCTTTACAATATGCTATACTATCTGTTCTCATATATGTAATATACCCACCTTCATATAATTTTTGACATGCTTGCATTGTATTTTTTGGAGAGATTCGCAATTCATTACTTGCCATTTGTTGTAATCCACTTGTTGTAAAAGGTTTTGGTGGATTTTTTTTTATTATTTTTTCTTTTGAACATTTATATACATGCTCATGATTTACAGTTTCTTCTAAAAATTTTGAAATTGTTTCTTCATTATTATAATTATAATTTAGTACAAAAGGAATATTTTTATTAGTAAAATAACCTGTTGTATTATATACTTTACGACCTGGTGATTCATCTATTTCTTTTTTATTTTCATATATTAATCTTAATGCTGGTGTTTGGCAACGACCAGCACTTAATCCAGTTTTTGTATTTTGAGAAATTTTTTTCCAAAGTATAGGTGAAATATTATAACCAACTAACACATCTAATATTTGTCGTGCCTGTTGAGCATAAACAACATCCATATTTATAGTTGTTGGTTCTTTTACAGCTTTTGTTAAAGCCGGTTTAGTAATTTCATGAAAAATAATACGTTTAGTTGTATCTACAGGCAAATTAAAATGATTACAAATATGCCAAGCGATCGCTTCTCCTTCTCTATCATCATCTGAAGCAAGCATTATATCATCGGATTTATCTATCATGTTTTGCATTTTATCTATTTGTTTTTCTTTGCTTTCCATTAATGTAAAAGTTGGTTTAAAATTATTTTCAATGTCAATAGATTTTAAACCATTTAATTGACAAAAATGACCATAACTTGCAATACATTTATAATTATTTCCTAAATATTTTTCTATTTTCTTACATTTTGCTGGTGATTCTACTATAACTAATGTAAATGACATACTATATTAAATATGTTATATACTAAAAATAATTTCAATTTATTAATTTAACTTTATTTCTCAATTATTAAATATGGTTTAACATTTGAAATATTATTTGAAATATTATAATATGGATATACTGAAACATTAAAACGATGATGTGCAGCATGACAATTACAACATAGTGCTAATAAATTAGATAATGTATTATCATTATGTATTCCATTTAAATGATGTATTTCATGAGGAATTATTTTACTAAAGTTTTTTTTACATAATCCACATTTATTATTTTGACGTACTAAAATTTTATTTCTTATTAAAGGTTGAATAGAATTAATTTTATTGATTAAAAAAAAAAATAAATATTTTAATACTTTTTTAGAATTATCTTTCATATTACATATTAATTATTTATTTTTTTAAATTCGTTCCAAGAAATTTTTTTGGCAACATTTACTTTACTTTTTTTTTTCTTAGCATTTATCTTATCAAGTTTTTTTCCTTTTTTTATTGAACTATCTATATAAATTTGTTTTAGTAAAGTACCTATCTTATAAGAACCTTCATGTTGATCTAATTCTTCATTTTCTATTTTTTCTAAAACATCTAAAAATCTCCATAATATATCAAGATTTATTTCATCATTTTTAATTCGATTAAATATATCTGTATAATTTGAATAAATAAAATTACATTGTGATTTTAATATATTACTGTAATTTTCTGAATTAGTTTCTTTTAATCTTTTATATTTTTCTTTTAAATCTATCATTTTTTTAACATCGATTTTTAATTGAATGCTATGTTTTTTTTCTCTTATTTCATTTGTACAATCTTCTGTATTATTTGCTTTTAACATTTTATCTAATTGTATTTTTTCAGATTTATTCATATTATTATATTTAATATTTATTTTTATAATAAAATAACTTATTAATATATAAATGTCTGTTTCTATTTCTGGTTCTGAAAATGTTCTTCCTCATCCAGAAGTAACTAATTATAA